>Ga0209619_10000014_pt1 | contig 81808 bp, 83 predicted proteins | sample Rifsed16ft3_FD_184011 | JGI IMG/M metagenome (GOLD analysis project Ga0209619, IMG submission 184011) | Soil microbial communities from Rifle, Colorado, USA - sediment 16ft 3 (version 2) | ecosystem: Environmental > Terrestrial > Deep subsurface > Rock core/Sediment | place: Rifle, Colorado... | reverse complement strand
TCCCACGCGAAGGGTGAAAGTCCCAGGGTGTATACCTCTACTTAGAGGTATGAGATGGAAATCGGATGCGGGGTGCGCGTGCGGGACTTCGACGGCCGTCGGTACTTCTACTTCTGGCATTACGAGCGCGACGCCGGTCGGTCCGTGCGCCGCGAGGACTACGTCGGCCGGGTCGACTCGGAAAGGGTGAGGCAGAATCTCCTGCGACGCCTCCTGGCGTACCATCGGAAGGCGGAGCAGGAGTTCGCCCGGCGGAGGACGAGGATCGAGGCCCTCGTGGCCGCAGAACATACCTCCGCTTAGAGGTACGAACCACCGGGCGGCCGCGAGTCCTCGCCTCGCCTCACTCGATGTACCGGAGGGCCTCCGCGGGCGGCACGCGCGAGGCGCGGATCGCGGGATGGGCCGTGCTCGCAATCGCCGCGGCGGACGTGAGCCCGACGATGAGCAAGAGATGGGCCCACGGCACGACGAACACGACGATGTCCGCGAAGTACACGATGTAGATCTTGTAGGCAAACACGATGCCCAGGACCACTCCGATCCCGATCCCGAGGACCGCGATCAGGGCGATCTCCAGGAGGAACACGGAGAGGACCATCCGTTTCGTGAAGCCGATGGCCCGCAACGCGCCGATCTGGGTGCGTCGCTCCACGACCGCGCGGAGCGTGATCACGGTGAGCCCCGCAACGCCGACGAGGAGCCCGATCCCGAGGTACGCCTGCATGAGGGTCAGGACCTGCTGGGACGCGTCGAAGGCCTGCCCGATCTCCTCGCGGATGTCGATCGTCTGGAGGCCGAACGCGAAGTACACGCGCTCGAGATCCGCACGGAACGCGCGCACGTCGACGCCGGGCGCCATCTGGAAGAAGTACGCCGTGTACCGTTCCTCCTGGGGGAACGTCGCTTGCACGACGGCCTGGTCGACGAAGACGCCCGACGTGAATTGGAGGGCCTGCTCGAGCACGCCGACGATCGTCAGGTTCACGGACCGCCCGGCCGCGTCGAACGCGCGGATCCGGTCCCCTGGGACGGCGCGGAGGCGATCCGCGACCGGGACGAACTGGTTCGGCCCCGCCGCGCTCCGGTCTATGATCGCGAGGGACCCATTCCTGCCTAGGGACAGCCAGACGTGCTCGCGGGTCACGAGGTCGACCCGCTCCCCCGTCGTGTCGTCTACGATGGACGGCAGGTGACTGTAGAAGCCGTACTGGTTACTCCGGATGAGGAAGTTGTCCACGCCCCAGAGCGTGTAGTCGTACGTCCCGTTCCCACCGACGGGCTGGACCCTCGCGGGGAGGACGCTCGCGCTCGACACACCGTCCCACCCTCCGAGGAACAGGTCTTGAGTGAAGTTCTCCTCGAGGATCCGCCGGAAGCCCGGGATCTCCCCGTACGAGGTCGTGTACGCGATCACGTCGTACCCGCCGCTCTGCTGCTGCACGAACGTGTCGAGGCTCGACTGCTGGAGCCCCTGGACCATCGAGATCAAGGTGACCATGAAGAGGATGAGGGCGAACATCGCGACCGTCATCCCGGTGCGGAACCGCTTCTCCATCGGATACGAGACGGCCGTCTTCACGACGGGGCGGCCGGCACTGCGGCTCGCCCGGCGCAACAGGCCGCGGAGGATCTCGCTCACGTTGAACACGGCGATGACGATCGCCGAGGCGACGAGGATGACGCCGGTCATCACGAACGCGACGGAGACGCTGTCCGTGGCCTCGTTGAGCAGGCCGACGGGCATGAGGATCCATCCGAGGTTGAAGACCGCCGCCAAGGTGAGGCCGATGCGCGCATGGCCGCGGGACGCCGCGACGATCCCCGATCCGATCGCGAGGAGCGGCGGTCCGGGAATGCGGCCCATCCCCGTGTCCGCGGCGAAGCCCCATGCGGCGAGGATCGCGCCCGCGGCGGCCATCAGGATCCCGACCGCGAGGACCTGCTGCGATCTCTCCGGCGTCGCGGGCTCCGGGAGGTCCCGGATCGCGCGGACGATGTTGAGCCGACTCACCCTCCACGAAGCGAGGAGGATCGTGGTCCACGTGAGGGCCGTGCCGGCGACGAACGCCGTGAGGACGCTCTCCGGCTGGAAGGCGAAGGTCACCGGCACATCGCCGTGGGGCACGAGCCGGTCGAAGAAGTACACCATCACATACCCGAGGCCGAGGCCCGCGATCGCGCCGAGGGCCGCGGCCGCGACCGCGTAGAAGGTCCCCTCGAGGGCGAAGGTCGTGAGCAAGTCCCGACGGAGGAAGCCGACCGCGCGCGTCACGCCCATCTCCGGCTTCCGCTCCTCCGCAAGCATGACGAAGATGTTCACGATCAGGAGGACTCCCGCGAGGATCGCGAAGGCTCCCATCACGAGGAACAGCTCCGTGGCCTCCTGCCCGAAGCGGACCGCCTCTTGGACGTCGTCCCGCTTCACGTCTTCGACCCGGAGAGGAAGATGCGACCGCGCGATGCTCAACCGCACGTCCTCCACCACGCGGTCCGTGTGGACGACGCCGTCCGCCGACCCGCCGAGATTCGAGATCTTGATGAGGTTGATGAGCCCCGTCTCGTTGAAGGCCGACTGCGCCTGTCGGAGGTCCATGAAGACGATCGGCCTTCGCTCGTAGGCCGCCTTGCCCCCATCCCGGACGACGTCCCCCACGACGACGTATACGAGGGTCTGGTTCGTCGTGCCGTAGAAGAGGGTGAGGACCTGCCCCGGGGTCGCGTTGAGGTCCACCGACGCGCGCTCGTTGATGTACACCTCGGTCGGCCCGAGGCGGTCCACGTCGACCGCTTCGCCCGCGAGGGTCGTCAAGCCACCGAACCCCGCTTCGAGGGACGCGTTCAGGCCCATTGCGGTGACCTGCTGGTTCCCCTTGTTCCCCTCGACGTTCCGGATCGGCATGACCTTCAGGAGGACGGGCGCGATGCCGTCGACCGGCGAGGCGGCGCTCGCCAGGTCCGAGGCGATCAACGCGTACGCCGACTCCGAGAAGGAGAAGAGCTGGCCGTTGAACTCGTTCGACACGACCTCGTCGATCGCATCGAGCCTCACGTAAACGTCCTCGAGGAATATGTAGCTCAGGGTGTCCCCCACGACGAGGCTCGAGGAGATGATCGCCGTGCCGACGAGGAGTCCTGCGATCACGATGAGGACGCGGGACTTGCGCCGCGCGAGGTTCCGCGACGCCAACCTCGCGAGGAGGGGCTTCAGGGCGATGAGGACCGCGACGAAGGCCAGGCCGGCCAGGAGGATCCACAGGCCCGTCGCGGGGAGGGTCACGCTCAACCGCCCCTCGCGTCGTCGACGACCTGACCGTTCCGCATCCGCAGGATCCGGTGGGCTCGGGAGCTGACGGTCGGGTCGTGCGTCACGAGGACCAGGGTCTGTCCCTGTTCCCGGTTCAGGCGGACGAGGAGGTCCATGATCTGGGCGGACGTCTCCGAATCGAGGTTGCCCGTCGGCTCGTCCGCCCACACGATGGCGGGATCGTTCACGAGCGCCCGCGCGATCGCCACGCGCTGCTGCTGCCCCGCGCTGAGTTGCGCGGGCTTGTGGTCCGCCCAGTGATCGAGCTCGACGGCCGCGAGCATCGCGAGCGCGCGTCGACGGGCGTCCTTCGCGGGTACCCTGGCGACGAGGAGGGGCAGCTCGACGTTCTCGATCGCGGTGAGGACGGGCAGCAGGTTGTACGACTGGAAGACGAACCCCATCCGGCGGGAGCGGTAGCGGCTCTTCGCGTCGTCGTTCATCGACGTGAGCGACACGCCTTCGATCCGGACCTCGCCCGACGTCAGGTCGTCAAGGCCCGAGAAGCAATTCAGGAGCGTGGTCTTTCCGCACCCGGATGGTCCCATGATCGCGACCATCTCTCCCCGGTCGATCGTGAGGCTCACGCCCCGGAGCGCGTGGACCGTGACCGGGCCCGAGTTGTACACCTTGTACGCGTCCGTCGCACGGACCATCGGAGCGTCGGCCATCGCGGACCGTTCGACGCGGACCCGCGTATTTAGCGTTTCGTGCGACCCCGGGCCGTAGCCCGACGGCATCCGCCCGTCATCGTCTCGCGGTCGAGGGGACGCGTCACGGCCGCGCGACGAAGTAGTGGAGACGCCAGAGGTTGTCCGCGCCGTCCGGACCTGCGAGCGTTTCGAATCGTCCGCCGAGATCCCCTTCGAACGCTGCCCGGCGGTCCGCCGGCATCTCCCGGAGCTCCCGCTCGTTCCAGCCCCAGGCCCCGAAGAACCGCACGACCTCCGACGGATCCGCGAAGCGTACGAGGAACTCCTTCGTCGCCACGTCGACACGGTCGAAGCCCCGCTCCCGGAGCTTCGAGACGACGGACGCCGGGTTTCGGAGGGCGAGGGACTCCGGATCCGTCCGGACGAGCTGGACCGCCTCCCGCACGGCCGCGAGGTCCTTCGAGGGCGTGGGGGTCGCGTGGGCCGCGAGGGCCTCGCGGAAGGCGGCCTCGACAGGCGAGGACGCCTCCTCCCACTCGTTGAACACGAACCTCCCGCCGGGCTTCAAGAGACGATGGGCCTCGTGGAACGTCCGGTCGTATCCGAGGTTCGGGATCCCGAGATGGCTCGCGATTCCATCGAAGAGGCCCGACCGATAGACGATGTTCCGTGCATCCATCATCTCGAACCGGATGTTGCGGATGCGGGCGTTCCCGGCGCGGTACGACGCGACGCCGATCGCCTCGTCCGCGAGGTCGATCGCGACGACGGCCTGGGGCTTCACGAGGGGGGCGATGAGGCAGGCGAGGAGGCCCGTCCCCGTGCTCACGTCCAGGATCATCTCGCCCGGTTTCGGGTCCAGGAGTTCGACGAGCGCCTTCGCGAGAGGCTCGAACCGCGGGGTAACGACCTCATCGTACGTCTCCGCCATCCGGCCGTACTCGTCCGCCCATACGAGGGTCGCCTCGTTCGCGTTCATCGGACGACCGCCAAGGGTAGGGCGGGATAAAGGGTTGGCCGTGGGGACCCTCCCTCCCGAACGAAGGTTTTTCGGGGGGAGGACCTTGGGCGCGGACGTGAAGGAGGGAGCTCTCGCGGCCCTGGGCCTCGTCTGCGTCCTCGCCCTCGCCGCCACGACGGTCGGGGCGAAGGCTCCGTCCGAGGTCGTGATCCAAGGCATCGGCCTTCCGACCGCGATCCGCGTTTCGGACCCGTCCGCGGTCCTGCCGTTCTTCGATCTCACCACGGGCGAGGGCCAGGAGACCCCCGCTCCCGGCACGGTCCTGACATACCGCTACGTCGTCTACCTGCTCCTACCGGGCGAGACCTTGGACATCGCGAGCTGGCAGTTCTTCTTCGAGCCGAGCCCGACGTCGGGGGAGGCGTATTTCTTCCGCGTCCGGACCGTGGAGACGAACGTCTGGACGACTCTCGTCCGCCTGCCGGGTCTCGACACGGCGATGGTCCCGTACCTCATGCCTGGCGTCGGCCAGGATGTGTACGCCGTCGGGGATCCGGCGCCCGTCGTGCCCGCTCCCGTCGAGATTCGGGACGTGGGATCCGTCGGGGTGGCGTCTCCCGTCCTGTGGATCGTCGCGATCGGCGCGGCCGTGTTCCTCGCGGGCCTGATCCTCCGCCTGCCGAAGCGCATGCGGTCCCGCTAGCATCGTGGGGACGCGGAAAGGTTATCCTCGGAACCTCCTTCGGCGGCACGGATGTCGGCCCTCGAGCCGAAGTTCCGCGAGGAGCAGGTGGACATCGTCAGGTCGTTCATCCGACATCACGTCTCGGCCAGCGGACGTCGGGGCGTCGTGCTCGGCCTGAGCGGCGGGGTCGATTCGGCGGTCGTAGCGAAGCTCTGCGTGGATGCGATCGGTCCGGCGAGGGTCCTCGCTCTGAATCTCCCGGAGGGGGACGGAGGCGCGGACCTGGAGGACGCGCGCTCGTGGGCGAAGACCCTTGGGATTGAGTTCCGGGTCATCGACATCGCGCCGATCGTCGCGGAGTTCGAGGAGGAACTCGAGGCCGCTCGCGCGGACCGCGTATCGCGGGGGAACCTGCGGCCGCGCGTCCGCATGACCCTTCTGTACTACGTTGCGAATCGAGATGGACGCCTGGTGATGGGGACCGGAAACAAGAGCGAGCTGGCGGTAGGGTACTTCACGAAATGGGCGGATGGGGGCGCAGACTTCCTTCCCATTGGGGACTTGTACAAGACGCAGGTGCGCGCGATGGCCACGCATCTGGGCGTCCCCGAGAGAATCGTGCGGAAGACGCCCTCCGCGGGCCTCTGGGCGGGCCAGACGGACGAGGCGGAGTTGGGCATCTCCTACGAGGAGCTCGACCGCATTCTCCTCGGAATCGAGCTTCAGATGGACTCCCGGACGATTGCCGAGAAGGCGGGCGTTCTCCTCGAGAGCGTGGAACGGATCGAGGCGATGGTTTCCGCGTCCGTCCACAAGCGGAAGATGCCGCTCATCCCCAAGCTAGGCGTACGGACGTTCGGGCTCGACTGGCGCGAGTAGGGATCGTCTCTCCTCGTACGCCTCGAGGAACCGCGTCCGGTCGGAGACGTCGAACACGATCTCCCGGACCGCAAGGCCGAACGACTGCCAGAACCGTCGCGGCCTCCGGAGGCGGAGGGTCATGAGACCCGTCCGGCCTCCCGTGACGAACATGACGGGCTGACCGAGCGGCCGATGGACTCCGAGGGGCGCGTGGAGCGGGCCCTCTCGGTCCGCCGGCACGATCGATTCGATCTCGGAAAACGGGATGACGGTCCGGAAGTACCAGCCCTGGCGGAGGATGAGGCGGGACCGCGTGAGCCAGTGATTCGTCAGGAGGGGCGAGAGGAGGAACAGGAGGCCGTATGCCACGAGGACGCCCCCCAGGAGGGCGAGCGCATCGAGCGGGATTGGTGGAAGCAGGGCGATCATCGCGACGAGCGCGAGACTGAGTGTGGCGAGGATCGCAGCGCGGGACACAAGGAGCGCCTTGCCGGGCGCGAAGGTGAGCCTTTTCTCCTTCCGTGCGGTTCGAGGCCGGTCCCGCGCGGACGGTTGGGTCACAGGGATGCCGCCGTCTGGATGAACTTGATGAGCTTCACTCCTTTGATGCTGCGGAGGCGGGCGATGAGCTCTTTGAGCCGCGCGGTCGAGCCCTCCGCCACGAAGATTTGGAGGCAGTTCACCTCGTCGAGGTGGGTGTGGAGCATCGTGCGAATCTCGTCGAACCGGTGTTGAAGCATCGCGAGATCGGCGCGAGGATTCCCCTTCTCGTAGATGAGCGCAAGGATCACGGAGGCCTGTCCCGAATCGCGCCCCCACTCCGTCGTGTCGATGAATTCCCGGAGCGCCTCCCGCACCGCCTCGCTCCGGCTCCTGTACTTGCGGCGTTGGGCGATGTCGTCGAGGTTCCGCAGGATCGATTCGTCCAGGCTTACGCTGACGATCGGCACCGTTCGTAAGGATGCCCGATGCGCTACATGAATGTTATTAACACTCCACCAATTCTTAAATAAGACCCGGACTTCAGGACGGGCGTGGCCGCCCTCGGGCCGGACTGGACACAGCTCGGCTTCTGGGCGCTCGTGACGGGCGGCACGCCGCTCGTCCTCCTTGCCGTACCCTACCTCAAGCACCGCATCTCCGACCGGACGTTCCATCTCATGCTGGGCCTCTCCGCCGGGATTCTCGGTGGCTTGGCAACCGTCGACATTCTCCCGGAGGCCTTCGAGACGGCCGCGGCGATTCCGAATCTGTGGTCGCACTCGGTTCCCCTTGGCCTTGCGACGGGGTTCTTCCTGATGTTCGTCGTGGAGCGCCACGTGATCCGGCCGAAGGGTGGGATTCACTCCCACGTCGAGAACGGCAAGCCGATTCAATCCTTTGGGACGCTCGCGGCGAGCGCGCTGCTCGTGCATGGTACGATCGACGGGTTCGTGATCCCGCTCGGCTTCGCCGTGAGCAATGTCGTGGGAACTGTGATCGTGCTCGCCGTCGCGTTGCACCAGATTCCCGACAGCTTCGCCGCGCTCATGGTCGGCCTCGCATCCGGTGCCTCCCGCAAGCGGACCCTGACGTACGTGCTCGTGACCGCGCTCGACACACCGCTGGGGATCCTTCTCGGCATCCTCTTCCTCGGCGCGGGGACCGTCTGGCTGCCGGTGGGCCTCGGCTTCTCTGCGGGCACGTTCCTGTTCGTCTCGGCCGCGGACATCATTCCTGAACTGCAGCATCGCTCCCGATCCTTTCTCGTGACCGCTTCGATTCTGATCGGGTTCGGGATCGTCTTCGGGCTTTCGTTCATCCCGGAGGCCTGAAGCATGTCGTGTCGTTTCCACCATGAACTTTCAATGGCCACTCAATCATATGCCGAAGTGAATAAAAATCAGCCATCGGACGCGCACCGGTTGTCGCGCACGTACATCGCAAACCTTTTTGTGGGGTCTCCCTGATACCGGCCCTCTCGCGTGCCAATTTCCTGAAAGAACTGCATGCGAGGACGGAACATTCTCGCTGTCAGGGGGAGCGGGATCCAATGGAAGAAAGCATCTTCCAACCATACCTCGGCGCAAAGACGATCTTTCGGATGGACCGGGAAATCCTGCGGCCTTCCTACATCCCGGAGCGTCTCCCGCACCGGGAGAGCTACATCGACCAGCTCGCGCAGATCCTCGCCACGGCGCTGAAGGGGGAGCGGCCGAGCAACATCCTGATCTTCGGGAAGACGGGCACGGGGAAGACCGCCGTGGTGAAGTACATCGAGAACGAGTTCCGCAAGGCGGACGCCTCCCGGATGGTGCACTACCTCTACCTGAACTGCGAGATCGTCGACACCCCGTACGGCGTGCTGCAGTCGATCGGGAACAAGTTCATCGAGAACTTCCACCAGCGCATCCCCTTCACGGGCTTGTCGACGGACCGGGTGTACAACCTGCTCCTCGAGAAGCTCGACGAGGAGAAGCGCGTCGTCATCGTCGCCCTGGACGAGATCGACAAGATCGTGCTGAAGAACGGGGACGACATCCTGTACCAGCTCCTGAAGATCAACGACGACCTGTCGAAGGCACGCGTCTCCCTGATCGGGATCTCGAACGACCTCAAGTTCACGGAGTACCTGGACCCGCGCGTCCGGTCGCGGATGGCGGACGAGAAGATGGTCTTCCCGCCGTACAACGCGGACGAGCTGTACGACATCCTCGCGGAGAGGTCCCGGCTCGCCTTCGAGAACGGGACCGCGGAGGACTCCGTGCTCCACCTGATCGCGGCCCTCGCGGCCCAGGAACACGGGGACGCCCGCCGTGCGCTCGACCTCCTCCGCGTCAGCGCGGAGCTCGCGGAGCGCCATGGGGAGGCGCTCATCACGGAGGAGCATGTCCAGCGGGCGAAGAACAAGATCGAGCTCGATACGGTCATCGAGGCGGTCAAGTCCCTCCCGACCCAGTCGAAACTCATCCTCCTCGGCATCCTGCTGAACGAGGAGATCGGAAACGCGAAACTCACGACGGGCGAAGTCTACACGACGTACCGCGAACTCTCCCGGAGGACGGGCGTGAGCCCCTTGACCCAACGTCGCGTGACGGACCTCATCTCGGAGCTCGACATGCTCGGCCTCGTCCACGCGCGCGTGCGCTCGTTCGGCCGCGGCGGCCGGACGAAGGAGATCCAGGCGAGCGTGCCTCTCCTCGACGTGCGGAAGGTCCTCGAGAAGGACGAGATCCTCGGGGAGGTCCGCGGGTACCGGCTCAAGGTCCAGACGACCCTTCTTTAGGCGGCCCTTCCGAGGACTCCGGAGCAGGAGGTTTCGCGGGGTCTCTCGACGCTCCCGGCGTGGCTCCCTCCACCCTACGCCGTCGCCAGGGCCACGCGATCTTCGGCATCCGCGGCGACACGTACTTCGTCCAGCCCCGGGACGCATACTCGAGGAGGAAGGGGAGGGCGATGAGGAACAGCATGCTCGCGAGGAGCAAGTCCCAGCTGTTCTTCGGCGCCTCGCGGTCCCCCCAGCCGGTGCAGCAGGATTCCGTCGGGGAGAAGACGAGCTTGAGGAGGCCGAACCAGGGAAGTTCCCCGCGGGCGCGTCCGATGATGTCCCCCGGCCGGACGAGCCACCCCTGGTCGTACGGCGGGGAAGGGCGGCAGGGATCGCGGGACACGGAGCAGTAGAGGTACGCGTTGTTGTCCCCCATCGTGATGTACCCTTCCGTCCGCCCGGGTGTTGCGAAGGCTCCGAGGTCGAAGGTGATCCCGAGGTCGCGGGCGTACCCCATTCCGTGGATCGTCACGTACCGCAAGGACGTCGTGTTGTGGGTCACCTGGCCGAAGCTGTCGGACCCCTCCCACTCCGATTCCGGGAGGCCTGCGAGAGCCGGGACGTCCGCCGTCCCGTCTGCGTTGAGGACGATGTGCAAGATTGCCCGGTGGATGACGGGCGTCGGGTTCGACGCGCGGCGGAAGATGATCACGTCGCCGAAGTCGCTGTACGTCTGGTAGCCGGTCGCACGGCCCTCGAGGTACGTGATGACGGACCCCGGGCCGGACGCCGCCTGCTGGAAGACCATGTCCCCCGTGTCGATCACGCCGATGAAAGACTCCTGACCTCCGTGCTGCATCGACGAGCTCTCGACGACGACGAGAGGCGGCCACACCCCCGCGTAGGCGTAGATTGCCACGAGGACGAGGACCACGACGATCGCCGCGACGAGCAGGTCGCGCGCGAGCCCCTTCCAGAAATTGGGCTCCTCGTCCTCGGCCTTCCTCGGCAGCTCGCGGGCCATGCGCCCTTCGATGAAGGAGAGCCCCGTAATAAACTCCACGACCTCCTTCACAGATCGAGCGTCGTGATGGAGCCGCGAACGGGATAAGCGACGTTGTGCACGGGGATCGGGACGGAGGGGGACGCGAAGTCGTCAATCCGGTCGAACCGCGGTCGTAGCTCGGCGTACGGGATCCCCTTGTGGATGTGCCCGTGGACGACGATCGTAGGCCGACGGCGGAAGAGCACCGTTTCGAGGGCCCTCGAGCCGAGTTCCGGCCGCCACTCCTCCTTCTCCCCGCCCATCGTCGCCCACGTGGGCGGGTAGTGGGTCAGGAGGATGCGCGGTCCCTCGCCCGCCAGGAGTCCGTCGAGGATGGTCACCCGGCGGCGGTATTCGTCCGCGTAGTGAGGCCGATTCTTCCGTTGCCACCAGGTCGGCCGGTCGAGGCTGCCGAGGCTGCCGACGACCTGCACGCTCGTCCCGCCGGCATCGAAGGTCGCCGCTTCATCCTGGAGGAACCGCACGCCGAAGGCTGCCGCGTACCGCTCCACGTACGCCGGATGGTCCTCCGCGTACTCGTTGTTCCCGAAGACGGCCCAGATTGGCGCGTCTACGTGGCCGCGGATCCCTTCGAGGACGGCCCCGAAGGCCTCGAAGTCGTTCCGGTCCGTCGTGTCGCCCGCGAGGAGGAACAGGTCCACGGGCGCGAGGCCCTCGAGGTCCCGTCGGAACGCGTCGAGGTGAGTGTGCCCGTGGACATCCCCCACGGCCGCGATGCGCATCGCGGCGTCGAACGCGCGGCCGCGCGATGAACCTTTCCCGCTCAGAACTCCCGGATGACCGCCTGGCCCGTCGCCAGGTCGACGATCGGGAGGCGCCCGGGCATGGGCTCGATGTTCCTCATCTTCTGGTAGGGCGTCTGGGCCTGCCACGTGGAGGCGTTCACGAGGACGACGCCCCGGTACGCGTCCACGCCGACGGAATGCACATGGCCCGTGACGAAGAGGTCCGGCACCTCCTCGATGATCAGGTGGTCCTCCGCCTCCGGGGCGATCGGCGTCTTCCCGCCGTAGATCGGAGCGAGGTGTCTCCGCCGGAGCATCGCCTTCATCGCGTCCATCGGCCGGTGATAACTCATCCCCGGGATCGCGGACACGAGGTCGTCCATGCTCCGCCCGTGGTACGCGAGGATCCTCACGCCCTCGAGGCTCACGAGGGACGGGTTCCCCGCGAAGACGATGTTCGAGTCGAACAGCTTCTGGATGGACGTCGGGAAGGCAGGCTGGGGCTCCGCCGGGCGCACGGCATCGTGGTTTCCCGGAATCATCACGACCGTCACGCGGTCCGGGAGGGCGGCCATCATGCGGGCGAGGGCCTCGTACTGCGCGTAGATGTCGTCGATCGCGAGCTCCTCGTCCTGGCGGGGGTAGACCCCGATCCCATCGACGACGTCCCCGCTCACGACCAGGTAGCGGACGGACCGGGCGATCTCGTCCGCCCCGCCGAGCCACGCGGTGACCTTCGACCACTTCTCGTCGAGGAACGTCCGGCTGCCGACGTGGATGTCCGACATGAATGCGGCGCGCGCGTGGCCCTCCGTCCCCCGGAACACTTTCGTCGTCGGGAGGTCCGGCTGCACGAGGGCTTGCGCGATCAGGAGGCCCCGGTCGTTCACGGTCCCGGCGACGCCCACGACCTCGTCGGCGACGACCGTCTCCGCGGCCAAGGGGGAATCCGCGGGAATCAGGACGGGGATGCGGTCCGTGTCGTCCTCGAGCTCGAGGATTCGGTGGCCGTTCTTCGTCGTCCGGACGTCGGCGACCATGCCGATGATTCGGACCTCTCGGGTCGACCGGCGAGCCTTCGAGATGTCCTGGGCTCCACCGAGTTCCCGGCGGGACCGGAGCATCGCGCCCAGGACCTTGAAGCGGTTGCGGAAGTAGCGGGCGAAGTCTTCCAGGGTCCCCTCGCAGGTCGAGTGCCCCGTGATGTCTCGGAGGATGCGCACCTCGGCCGACCGCTCCACCGAAGGCTCTCCCTCCCGTCGGAACGAGGCGGGAATCGCCGCCGCTCGGGGTGCCGCAAGTTCGATCAGAGGCGCGGAGCGAACCTGGGCCGCCGCCCTCCGCGCAATCTCGGCCGCACGGCGCACGTCCTGGAGCCGCACGAGGAACGGCGTCTCGACGCAGGAGCGGAGGAACGAGTCCAGCTCCGCGATCGGGTCCTGCCGGGACAGGAGGTAGTCGACCGCGTCGGGCTCGAGCAGCGTTCCGCGTTTGCTCACGAACGCCAAAAGCTCCTCGCGCATCCGGGGGCCCATTACGGACCGAGTGATAAATAACGTTCGGCTCTTCCACGAAGACGCGCACGAAAATTATAGGCGGCGCGGCGAATCCCCTTCCCGTGGCGCGCGTGCGCGTCGAGACGGCCTGCCGTCCGACGGAGAGTCTCGAGAAAGTCGTGACCGCGGTCCGGAACCTCTTCCCGGAAGTCGAGCTCCAGTCCACGGACGAAGTCGTCCGGGGCACGACGGAGAATCTCGAGCGGCTTCGGGAGCGCATTCGGGATCAGAGGATCCGGGACACGGCGCGGCGTCAGTTCCTCGCGGGACGCCGCGGGGACCGCACGGTCGTGAGCCTGGCCAAGCAGGCGGCTTACATGGGCGTCGTGAACTTCGCGAGCGGCTCCCCGCTCGGGGACATCGTCGTGGAGATCGAATCGGACGACCTCGCGGGCGTGATCGACTACGTCGCGGAGAGCACGGTCAGGCGGAAGCCCTAGGCCGTGCGGCCGCATCGCGTACAGGTGAAGCGTCCCGCGTCGTAGCGGGCCTCGACCCAGCCGCACGAAGGGCACTGGAAGCGCACGGGCGGGTACCCGTATGGAGGGGCCCGATATGTCGGGACATACTCTCTCGGAATGTGCGCCGGGTCTCGAGGGATCATGGCCCCTCCGGCGGGAGGCGCCGCGGCCATCGGCAGGAAGGCGTCCGCGCGGGACGGTTCCGGCGGGAGTGCCGCGATAGGAGGCGAGGACGGCGGCGGAGGCATCGTCGCCCCGGCGCTCGCGACGAGGACGGCGGGTCTCACGCGGACCGCCACGACGCCGAACCGCCCGAGGAGGTCGCGGAAATGGGTCCAGGCCTCGAGGGCGTACCAGAGGAAGAACCCCGCGCCCGCTATCGTGAGTCCGAGGAACATGAGGGTGAGAAGGACCTCGACCGCGGTGCCCCCGATATTCATGTAGTACAGGGAGAAGGCGTAGTCGTTCACGAAGTGCGCGAGGATCGCCGCCCCGACTCCATGCCGGAGGAACAGATACCCGAAGCCGAGGCCCGCAACGAAGCTCGGAAGGACCTTCCACCATCCCCAACCCGGAGCGTGCGCGAGCCCGAAGAGGGCCGAGCTGATGAAGAGGAGGGCCCAGGCGGCGAGGAGGGTCTCCCTGCCGGAGGTGCGCCTCACGGTTCCCCCCAGGAGGAAGCGCCATGCGCCTCCGACGTGTCGCCTCGCGGATCCGGGGCCGTTCCATCGGCCGCCCGCCCGGTTCACCTCCATCGTCCGCAAGACGAAGGACCCGATCCCCATGGGCACGCCGATGAGCAGGAGGCGGAAGGCGACCTCCTCGTACACGCCTGCGTTCGCGAGTTCGAAGAGGAAGACCCAGACGTTCGAGGACGTGATGAAGATCGGCGACGACGTCTCGATGCCCACGAACGTCACGAGCAGGATGAACGCGACCTGGAAGAAGGTCACGGCCATCCACGCCTGTCCGACCGCGATCCACGCGCTGCGGCTCCGGAGTCGCGGCCCGATCGCGTGGAGGGGTGCGCGGAAGGCGTTCCAGATCAGGACGCGCTCCCGCACGGCGTGGTATGCGCCCGCGATGAGCGTGACCGTGACGAGGAGCGCGTAATACGACAGGAAGAGGCCTTTGTCCTGCGAGACGAAGAATACGAAGGGAAGCGGCGCGGGGAGATAGAAGTAGACGACGGCATCCGTCGTCCAGGTGAGCCGGACATTGTCGAAGCCTACCGTGACGACCGCGGTGGAGGCCTGCGGCCGGAAGGCCACTTTCAGATAGTACGTGCCGGCGTCCGGAATCTGAGCGTCCGCGTCCATCCGCGGGAGGGTCGTCCACGGGGTCGCGCCTGTGAAGTTCTGAGAGGCAACGATCCCGGCGGCGGTGGGCGGCCCTGGGGACGGATCGACCGCCACGAGGAGTTCCCCTCCGAGTCCCCCGGAGATCTGGATGTCGAGGGAGATCCGCGCGGCGAACGGTACGGAACCCGTGACGGAGAACGGCTGGAACCAGAATCCCTCCGCGCTCGTGGTCGGCAGCGTGATCTCGAGGAACCCTCCCGGGTTTCCTCCGTTCCCCTGGTACTGTCCCGTCGCGGAGGTCCCCCACGGATCGAACGTCCAGTTCCCATTGAAGTCCAGGGCGCTGTTCACGGTCTGCCCGCTCTGGATCCCCTGGACCCCCGGGACGACGAAGCTCGGGCTGACGACGAGGCCCGCGAAGCTCAAGGCGGCGAAGATGAGGAAGGACACGATCGCGAGGGTCCAGAGGACCGTCAGGATCGCTCGGCCGGAGGAGGGCGCCGGCGGGGGCCGGTAGGACCACGCGGCCGTCGAGAGGCCGCAGCGAGGGCAGAAGTTCCCGCGGAACAAGGTCCCGCACCGGGGGCACGGCCACCCGCCCGGTGCCGGCGGCGCGCCCTCCGCATGGGTCGCCGGCGCGCCGCAGCGAGGGCAGAAGCGCCCCTCGAACGCCGCGCCACACCGAGCGCACTGCATCGCGCCTGTGACGATGGGACCGGGCTATTTAACGATGCGTGCCCCGCTGCGCGCGAGGCGTGAGGGCTCTCCGCGCGCGTGCGGTCCCTCGGCGGGGGGCCGAGAACCTTTATACGCGGACGGCGGTTGCGCGGGCCTCCGCGAGGTCGTGTGGGGGCGTCCGTCCGAAGGGAGGAATTGAATGGAATACGAAGACCGCGAAGACCGAGGCAAGCGCAACGTGGAAGTGCAGTTCGAGACGATCCGATCCGAGAAGGTGAACTTCGGCCGGAACAACTTCCTCGAGGTCGCCCGCAAGCGGGCCACGACCGCGGAAGGGACGAACGAGTTCATCTCCGTGTCCCGGGGCTACTACCTCCCCGACAAGACGGAGCGGTTCAAGCGATCTCTCACGATCCCGGACGATCCGGAGATTCGTGCGTTCGTCGCGGAGAAGATCAAGAGCCTTTAATCGCCTTCAGTCAGCGGAATCGGACCGCGGCCTTTAAGCCGCGGGACCTCCATCCGCAACGTCCCTTCTGCGAGTGCAAAGGGGGGGAGTGTCATCGGCCCACCGCTACGGCGGGGCCTGGGCTATCTCGCCCACGGTCCAGAGGACGTCGTCGTCCCGTTCCTCCGATCCCTCGCGGCCTCGAAGACCCCGTTCCTCTGGGTCACGGCCCGGGAGGCCTTCGAGGTCCCGAACGGCGGCCAGTCTATCCGCATCACGACGATTCCGGGGGCGATGGGCACGATCGACCCGCGTCGGATTCAGGAACTGCGAGTCGCGGCAGGCGCGTTCATCGACGAGTACGGTCCCGGGACCGTCATCCTCGACTGCGTTGACGCCCTCACGCTCCACGCGGGCGTAGACCGGGTCCTCCGGGTCATCGATGACCTCCATGAAGAGGTCGCGGTGCGCGACGCGATCCTGGTGGTCTTCGTGGATCCCGGCCGGACGAATCCGCGCACGATCGCGCGACTGGAGCGCGAACTCGACCCCTTCCCGCAGGATGCCCTGTCCCAGGGCGTCGAGGACCGACTCGTCGTCTGATCCGGGACCCGTCAGCCGCCGAAGACGAGGCCCAACCCCGATGCCGCGTCCTCGTCTTCCGACTTCAGGCGTCGGTACACGTTGTCCGCGGCCGCGCCCTCGAGCGCGGGCACGTCCGTCAAGAGGGCGGCGGCGCGCTCGACGCCTGTCGGGCTCCCTTCGACGAGGAGGATGATCCCATCCTCCGGGAGCCCGAGGCTCTTCGCCTCGCGCCGCGTGATGCTCTGGCGGCTCACGAGATCGTCCTTCAGGAGGGCCTCGATCTTCGAGGCCTGGCCCGGCGGCACGCGGAAGACGCGGTACACGCCGACGGCACGACCCCTTGCGTAATAAAATCACTCCTCGTCCCGCAGACGCGTGAACGGGAGCAGGAGGAGGAATGCGCCGACGATCAGGACGCCCATGCCGATGAGGGCGTCGACGGCCGACGCGACGTAGAGCCCGGCGAGGGCGAACGCGATCCCGAGGAACATCAACGCGATCCGCACGGACTCCACGGGGCGCGAAACCCCTCGACCCGATAAAGCAATTTCGCGTGGCGCCCGGCGGTGATAACAAGCCGGAAACGTTCTTATCGCGTACGCCCGCATCGTCGCTCGGTGCCGACCCAGGAAGAGATCGGGGAGACGCAGGTCCTCGCGGCCCTCCTCGGCGTCGCGGAGATGGCCGCTGGGCTCACGGACATGGACGAGCTCCTTGCCGCGATCGTCCGGCTCACGCCAGGCCTCGTCCGCGTGGACCGATGCGCCGTGTTCTCGTACGACGAAGGAACGCGGGAGTTCCGCGCGCGCTTCGCGTTCCAGCCCGGGGGCGGTTCGACGCCCTTCGACGGCCTTGTCCTCCCGGAATCCGACATCCCGCGGGTCGCCCAGCGACTCGTGTCCCTGCGCCTCCCCGTGCTGCTCCAGGCCGGGGACGACTCCGGCTTCCCGGCGTCCCTCCGGAAGCGCATCGGGACGAAGTCCGCCCTGATCGTCCCCATCGTGAGCCGAGATCGGATCCTCGGCGCCCTCTGGCTCGACGACACGTCGTCCGCGCACTACTTCACATCGAAGGAGATCAACATCGTCCAGGGGATCGCGACGGAGCTCGGCATCGCTCTGGACCGCGCGCGGCTCGCGGAGCGACTGAACCTGGTGCGCCGGAGGTTCGAAGCGCTCGCGTCCGCCTTGGCCGACGGCGTCCTCATCGTGGACGGGGATCTCAGGATCGTAGACCTCGACGCGGGAGCGGAAGCCCTCCTCGGCTGGCAGGCGTCCGAGGTCCGTGGCCGCCGTGTGTACGAGGTGTTCGAGATTACGGATGCGGAGGCGCAGATCTCCTGGCGGAAGGACGCCGCCGGACCGGCCCCTGCGCCGAAGGAGCTCTCGCTCCGGGCCCACGACGCACTACCCGTCGTCTGCACGGTTCAGGCGGCGGTCGTCCGAGACCGGCACGGGGAGATTTCTCAGATCCTGTACGCGTTGCGGAAGAAGCCCGGCACGAAGGGATACGCGGAACGAGCGATGGATTCCCTCGACACGCTCGGCACGAATCACGGCGAGGCGCCGCCGGAGTAGAGCAAGAGGCGGATCTCCGCCTTCGTGAAGCGGCTGTGCGCCTGCAGGGTCGCCTCGTCCCCTTCCCGAATCGCGCGTAGGTAGAGGGGACAGCCTTTCGTCAGGAGGAAGACCCGCCGCAGGGCTTCCTCCTCGATATCCGGCTTCCCGAGCATCGCACGACATCCCTCGGGGTCGAGCCCTCGGAGATGCCGTTCCGCGATGAGGCCCGCCTCCACGTCCTTCCGCCCGTAGAAGCGGCAGTACGCCGGGGTCGCCTCCTGCGCGAGGATCAATAGCTTGCCCCCACCACGCGGGGCCCGACGGAGGAAGCCGCTCAGCGTCTCCACGATTCCATCCGGGACGTCCGCATATCCGTCGACGACGAGGAGCTTCGTCCCCGCGGTGAGGGCGCGGGCCATTCCGTCCGCGACGGAGTCCGCATCCCCTGGACGGTCCGGCCGCACGCCCGTCGCCGTAGCGAGGGCCCGCGAGAACGCCTCCAGGTCCCCGTCCGAGGCGATTTCCATCCAGACGGCGCGCGACACCCCGCGGGCGAATGCCCAGCCGAGGGCCGTCTTGCCGATCCCGCGGGAGCCGTACACGACAGCGACGGGCGCAGGTCCCGCGAGCCACCGGCGCAGGAACGCGAGATCCTCGTCCCGCTGAAGCAGGATGGGATGCTCGAGCTGCGCGACGATCGGTCGAAGGCGACCTTGGGCGTCGATCGACGCGAGGGCCGCGAGGGGCGTGAGGCCGAGGGTGTTCCTCGCCTCGCCCACGGTCGTCGGTCGTCCGTCGATCTCGACCTGCGTCGCGTCGATGTCGCGGACGAGCTGCCGAGCCTGGCGGAGGCCGCCCTCCGTGAGGCCGTACACCCGCACCTTGCGGGTGGCGCCGCGCAGGCGGGCATCCGTCGCGTCGACGAAGCCCTCCCCTTGCAGCGCTTGCAGGGCCCGCGGCACGTGACTTCGGAGAATCCGGGCGCCCTCCGCGATTCCGATTTGCGTGCGTTCGCGTCGCGGTTCCGGGTCGTTCCAGAAAGCGTGGAGGTGGACGAGGACCCGTTCGGCCGCGGTGAGCTCCACGGCGTTCCCATGGAGCGGCGGTTTACTTAATTCTGCGCCTCCTGATTCTCACGATGTCATCCGATGGTAACTACCGCGAACGTTTTATATAGCGCGGGCTGGGCTTGTGTCGGTTGTTCTCCCTAGCCCACCGGGGGGCCACTCCATGAAAGTCGTGCTTCGCGAGGACGATTCCGGTGTTTCAGAAGTCATCGGCACGATTTTGATCCTCGCGATGACCGTCGTCCTGTTTTCCGTCATCATCGTCTGGGTCTCGAGCATCCCCACTCCGGCGGCGCAGACACGGCTCGACGTGAATTCCGTCTTGGACCCCCTCTACAACCAAGCGGGGACCGAGATCGCGGTGAACATCACCCTCCTCCACCAGGGAGGCGAGGCCCTCGATCCAACCCCGACCGCAATCTATGTCACCTCCCAGCGGGCCGGGAATCCGCCGACGACGGACATCGTTCGCCTCCAGCGATACAACCCGAACCTCGTGTCCCCGAACGGACTCCTCGATGGGAGCGATGCGGTCTGGAACGTGGGCGAGCGCTGGTCGTACCGGAACGCGACCCTCCGGTCCTCGGATGTCATCTCCGTGACGATTGTCGACCTCGTCGGGAGTTCCGTCCTCTGGGCCCACGAGCTGACCGCCCCCGCGGGCACGAGGCCGCCCGTGTTCGTCGAGAAGTGGGCCGACAGCCTCTATGAGACGACCGCGATCGACGTGGTCGAATCCGGCCTGGGTTTCTTCGTGTTCGTGAAGGTCGTCGACCCGGACGGGGACCTGAATCCCGCGAGCGTCTTCGGCACCCTGACGGTCTGGTACGGCACGGATCCGGGATGCGCCGCGCCGCAGCGGTTCCGAGACGACGGCATCTTCCCGGACCGGGTGGCGGGGGACGGGATCTTCTCGCTCGGCGGGATCTCCTGCATGCGGTCCCCGTGGCCCAGCCTCGACTGGGACGGTTCCATCGTCCTGTTCAACGCGACGGACCTCCGCGGGCACACGGCTACGTCGCGGCTCGTCCTGAGCGTGATCCCGGGCCCGATCACGGAGCCCGGCGGCGGGAACGGGACGGGTCAGACGGGCCGGCCTCAGAACCTGCGCTGGAACGGCCGGCAGGGGTACAACATCTTCAACGCGTCCCAGTGGGATCGCTTCAAGTACGTGGCGACGGACACCCGGACGTTCCGCGGATCCGAGGAGGTCGTCGTGGTCATCGGCAGCTTGGATCTCGAGAACACCTTCGATACGAACCGGTTCACCCTGTACGACCCGTACAGCGGCTTCCCGCCCCAGGCCCTCGTCTACGGCTCGAACAAGGCGGTCACCGTGACGAGCCTTCCCTCTACGACACAGGCCTTCACGTTCCTCGAGTTCATCAACGGCTACTACATCTTCCAATTCCGTTTCAAGCTCAACGATCCCGCGACCGTGGGGACGAACTTCCAGGTCGCGCCCCTTCACCCGCCGAACTACTTCTTCGCACGGTACACGCTCGACATCCTCCTGTTCTCGTCGAGCGGCGTGCGCTTCAACACGACGGACTCGATCACCATCACGGACGAGGACGGGTACGTGCGGGACTTCCCGCAGGTCGAGACGTTCAAGGACGCGGCCTTCACGCAACCTTCCACGACGTTCAAGTCGACGGATGTGGCCTTCGTCCAGGTGAAGATGTTCACCGTCGATCCCATCGTGACGAACGTCCTGTTCGGGAACATCGTCATCAAGGACTACCAGGGCGGCTCGCAGCTTATGCGGGCGCCGGTCAACGGAAATGACGTCAACTCGCCCATCTGCAAGACGGATGGCACGACCTGCACCGGGGCGAACGTGGACGCAATCTCGATCAATGGCCTGCTCCGCGTCTACCGGTTCTCGATCAACTTCACCCGCGCGAACCAGGACGCGTGGGTCGAGGGCCCCCAGAACTACGCGCTGACCGTCTCGAGCGTCCGCGACACGGACGAGACGTATGCGAACGTCGCGACGCAGCTCGTGGTTGTGGCCCCCCTGTACAAGCTCGATGTCGCGATCGGCACGGACGCCGCGACGAACAACGCCTGGGGCACGAAGGACTATTCCTATTACCTCGAGAACCTGAACGGCTTGGATCGTTGGCGCAAGGACCGGATCGAGTTTTGCGGTCTCTCCGGGACCTGCAAACCGGCCTATCACAGCCTCTCGATCGTCTACGTCGACTTCGACGGCGACGGAGATCTCGACACCGTGAGCAGCATCTTCGTGGACAACAACAACGGCGAGATCGCCCTCCACCGGCGGGATCTCGATTCCCAGGGGAACGTCGTGTTCACGCGGTTCACGATGGAGAACCTCGCGAGCCTGTACTGCAACGCCCTTGCGTCCGCGGACGTGACGGGCGACGGCGCCCCCGAGGTCGTCTGTGGCGCGTCGAACGGCCACATCTGGTACTACAAGAACGACGGCTCGTGGCAGGGCGGCTCCGCGACGAAAGTGATCGTGGACCAGTCTCGCTCGGAGTCGGTCAATGCCGTGGCCCTCGGCGACTTCAACGGCGACGGCGCGAACGACATCGCGGTCGGCGGCGCCTCGGGTCGGCTCACGTGGTATCCGAACCTCGACCGGCTCGGGAAGTTCCAGAACACGGGGATCGTGGACGACTGGTTCGCGGACGGGGAGCAGACCCCGAAGGGGAATATTACGGGCGGAAGCTACCTGAACACGTTCGTCGCGGACGACACCAACGAGCAGGTCCGGGAGTACACGTACACGGAGCCCGTCCAGAACGGCGGAACGACGAACGGAGCGTTCAACGCCGACCTGAGCGGTTGGACCTATGCGGACTGGCAGGATCCCGGCGGCGCCGCGAGCGGCTCCTGGACCAATTCGGGTGGGAATCCGGGCGGATACGCCTCCATCTCGACCGCCTGGGTGGACAGCCAGGTCGTGTCCGGGTACTTCTACCAAGCCTTCACGGTGTCGGGATCTCCGCCCTTCACGGCCCAGGTCGTGCTCCATTGGAGCGTCGTTGCCTTTGGGGCGACGGGCGGAAACGTCGTCCTTTACGCCTTCGTCGACCCGACGTCGGCCGCTCCGACCCTCGGCCAGCAGGTCTGGTCTTCGACGGCGCAGTCGGGCACGACGCCCTGGGCGACCGTGACGAGCATCGACGTGAGTTCGAGGATCTCGGCGCCCGGAACGTACTTCCTCAAGATTGCCGTGCGGACCCAGAACGCGGGGAGCGGTTCCGCGACGACGGGCGGGTTCGATAACGTCGCCCTCACATGGTCCTCCACCGGCGGCTTGGCGAGCGAGCTTCAGCACTACTGGCGGCTCACGCAGCTCCCGAACCGACCCGGCACGACCTTCACGTTCACGTTGGAAGCGCGACATGGCGTGAACACGGAGGGAGACAACTTCGTGTTCGCCTATTCCACGGACGTCGTGGGGAACAATCCCGCGTCGGGCACCTACACGACGATGCTCTGGGTTAATGCCACGGCGGACCAGTCGTATTCGTTCATCTTGCCGTCGACCGTCGGGGGCAAGATCCCTTGGATCCGCGCGCTCGACATGGATCACACGGTCGGCAACGTGAGCCTTGACACGCTCTTCATCGATCAGATGTACATCCGAGCGAACACGCCGTCCGGGACGACGGGTGTCACATTGACGAACCCGGGTGACGCGACCGCCGTGAACGCGATCGACGCGGATCGCCAGGACTCCGATGGGTTCTCGGATCTCGCCGTGGGCACGGCCGGCGGCCGAGTGTTCAAGTACCTCGGGAGCGCGGGCGGCCTTCAGACCCCCCTCGGCACGTTCTACTCCGCCGGCACGTCGCTCCGCGGGGTAAAGTTCGGGAATATCTCGGGCAACCATGCAGGGCTCGAGATCGTGATTGCCTTCGGCACGACGGCGCGCATCCTGACGGGATTCGGGTCCTCGGGGGCCGTGATCTTCGCGGCTCTCCCTGCGTACAGCCCCGCGAATGCTGTCCAGGTCCTGGGCGTCGGCGACGTGAACGGGGACGGCTGGGACGATGTCGTCGTGGGCACGACGACGGACGTGTTCTACTGGTCGAACCAGAACAACGGCGTTGCGTGGACCGCCGCGATTCTCGTGGACAATGTCGGCGCGAACGTGTACGCGTTGGACCTCGGGGACGCGAGCAAGGCGCAATACTTGGGTCGCTAAGCTCGCAGCGCCGCGAGGACGCCCTTCACCCGTTCCGTCTCGATGACCGCGAGGATCGGGCTGCCTCCGTCCGCGAGGTCGCGAAGGCGTGAGGCCATGTGGGCCTCCCTGCGCCCTTGGAGCTTCTGGAATCCAGGAGGGCGGTTCACTTCCGCATCCCATTGGATGACGAAGTCTTGGGGCGTCGTCGCGTGAAACCGCTTCTTCGCAAGCTTCCGTTCCATGCGCCCCTGGAAGATGAGCTCTAGGGTGCTCACGCACCCGACGTAGGCCTCCGTGTAGGCGACCTCGTCGAGGTCGAGCGCCTCGAGACGAATGCCGCCCTTGTCCGCGACTCGGATTGCCTCCGTGAAGCACGGAGGCGGCTTGATCGGAGGCTCCCAGGCGGAAAGCCCGGCGACGTAGATTTCCTCCTCGAAGTTCTCCGCCTCGAGCGCGGGCCCGTCGTAGGTCCTGAGCGTCTCCAACTCCTCGGGACCGATGCTCAGCGCAACGACCCGCGGGGACATCGACTCGATTGCCTTGGCGACCGCCGTCCCCTCGCTCGGCAGCCCTCGGACGGCGGAAAGGATGTGGACGGAGGCGTCGCCGAGGCGCACCTCGTCCATCAATCGCTCCTCTCAGTCCGCTCGGAGATCATCTCCTCGATCTCGTCCGGGTTCCGCGCCTTCCGCAGCTCCTCCCGCGCGATGACCGGCACGCCGCGGACGCTCAGGCGGATGGACTTCCGTTCGACGAAGATCACGGAGTCCTTCTCGACGACCCGCCCGATGTTCGAGACGATCTCTGCCTTCCGCTCGATCGCCTCGTTCGCCTCCCCGACCCCCGTGAGGTGGGTCGTCTCCGCCCGCTGCGCGAACGCATCGAACGGGCTACGGATCATCGGGAGGACGTTATACCCGAGGCGCTGCAACCGCTGGAAGAGCTCCCGCTCGAAGCCGGCGAGGCGACCCACGCGGTCCACATACTCATCCGCGTCGGGCACGAACGCGAACGGGTCGATCGGCCGGGCGAGCGCCTCGTCGAGGAACGCTTCGAGGCGGAGCGCGACCTCCATCGTGGCGGACATCCCCTCGAGGTACATCTGGATCGTCCGGCGGGAGACGCCCGCGATCTCCGCGAGCGTGCCGAGGGAAATCTGTCGGTCCTTGCGCAGCCGCCGGAGGGCCTTGGCGTCGAGACGGACGTAGAGGCCGCCGGGGGCCGAGTAGAGGAACGGCGGGACGCCTTCCTCGAGATACTCCTTCAAGGAACGCCGGGAGACGATCGCCACGCCGAAGCGGCTGTACACGACTCCGTCCTCGAGCTCCCCCGTCCCCGTCCGCTCGCCGACGACGAGGGGAGCGCCGCGAAGGGTCTGCGCGATCACCTTGAGTTCCTGCGCGGTCTCGCGGCTCAACGCGTCCACATTCTGGAGGACCTTCACGATGAGGAGGGTGTCGTCGCGCCTTGCGACGAGGTCGAAGCAGAGCCCGCGCTCGCCGTGCGGGTCCGACAGGAAGAAGCCCGTCTTCGCGAGCCCCTCCCGGGTCTCCTCGAGAATCCGGGTCCGGTTCACGGTCTTTCATCGTTTGAGCTTCTATATAAATACGGCGTACCCCTGTCTCCCGAAGCGCGCGGCGCGCTTCCGCGCGCCGAACCCTTTATCGAGGTCCGGGCCTTCGCCCCGGCGATGCCCGGGGAGCTGCGCGGCGACCGCGTGATCGTGGAGGACGTATCCGAGGGGAGCACCCTCCACAACCGAGGGTTCTTCGGGGAGCCGCAGCCGGGCGGCGGCCTGTCCCTGGACCTGCTCGAGGCCGTGTACCTCGTGGAATCGGGCAGGCTCGAGGTCCGACGGAGGCGGAAACCCGTGTCCCTTCGGGAGCTCTTCCGCGCCGCAAGCGCCTCCATGGAAGCGTTCGAGATCCGGTATCTCGTGTACCGCGACCTGCGACAGCGTGGGTACGTCGTACAGGGTCGGGAAGGGCCCGTGGACTTCCAGGTCTATCCGCGGGGTGGCGCCCCGAAGAAGACCCCGGCGAAGTACTGGGTCCGAGCCTTGAGCGAGCGGGCCGTCTTCGACCTCGCGGAGCTCATCAAACGCGCGGAAGAGGCCGCATCCGTCCGGAAGACCCTCCTCCTGGGCCTCGTGGACGAAGAGAGCGACCTGACGTACTATAGCGTGAGGGAGGCCCACCCGAGAGGCCATCGCTCCCCGGGGCCTCCGCGGGGCCGGATTGTCGCGCACTTCCTCGGGGATCGCGCGGTCGTCCTCGAGGAAGACGAGGCGAAGGCCCTGCACGAGGCGGGCTTCTTCGGCAAGTTGATCGGCCGCCGGCTCCAGTTGAGCCTCCTGGAGACCGCGTACCTCGCGAAGTGCGGAGCCGTCGCGGTGCGGAACGCGGACACGGATCGGGAGATCCGCCTTCCCCGCCTCATCCAGGAGGCCCGGGCGATCCAGCCGGACTTCGAGCTGCGTCTCCAGGCGTACGAGGACCTCACGTCGCGCGGCGTGATCACGAAGACGGGGTTCAAGTACGGCGCTCATTTCCGAGCGTACGAGGGAGACCCGGAGGCCCATCACGCGAAGTACCTCGTGCACGTCGTCCCGAAGGGCCACCGGGGCGCATGGCCCGAGATCAGCCGTGCCGTACGGCTCGCCCACGGGGTCAAGAAGCAGATCCTTTTCGGAGAGGTCGGGGAGGATGTGCGCTACGTGAAGCTCGAACGCGTTCGGCCGTAAGCGCTCGGCTCTCGGCAGGTCTGCGTACCTCTAAGTAGAGGTATGCCGCGGGCGCGGTGCCCGATGCGTCGTCGAGAAACGCGACTCAGCCCACGGAGGCGGCGCGATCTTCGACCCAGTGCGGGAGGGCCGCGAGGCTCCGCAGGGTCGCATCGATGTACCCGGGCATCGTCTCGGGCCGGTGAGCGCCCTTCCGGTCCAGGAGCAGGCAGACGATCCCGGTCGAGGCGGCGGCCTCGAGATAGTCCAGCCGGTCGTCGACGAGGACGCAGTCGCCCGCGCGGACTTCGAGGTGCCCGGGGATGTCCCTCCAGTATGCGGGCCGGCTCTTCGAGGCGTTCTGGGAGGTCCCTGTGAAGACGCCGTCGAAGAGCCCGAGGAGGCCGGCTCCCCGGAGGGCCGCTTCGTTCGTGTCCCCGCCGCCCGTGGCCGCAAAGACCTTGTGGCCCGCCGTCCGCAGCCGCTCGATCGCGGGACGCGCATCCGGGTAGCGGGCGTCCACCCGGGCCATCGCTTCCCGTTCCAGCTCCCGGGACAGGGCGAGCGGATCCTCCGGTCTCGAGTCGGCCCCTACCTTCTCGAACATCTCCACGAGCTGCCGCGAGTCGAGTTCGTCGACGATCTCCGCCCAGCCTCGTGCGTCCCAGTCCGTCTCGTTCACGCGCCGGACGTAGTCAACGAACGCCTCGTCATGGGCCCGTCGCCAGGCGTCGGGATCGAAACCGAACCGACCGGACAGGATCTCCGCGAGACGCTCCCGGTACCCGCGGAACATCTTCTCGTGGTCGAGCAGGACCCCGTAGAGGTCGAGGAGGACGTGCACGTGCGCGGCGCCAGGAGAATTGGGCCGGTCTTAAGGATTGCGGGAATCCGGATATAGCGTCCGTCCGATGCGGGCCCACGATGGCCCTGGCGCGTCCGTCCACGTTCAGCATCGTCGCCTGCGATCCGAAGACGAAGGACCTCGGGGTCGCGGTCGAATCGAAGTTCATCGCCGTCGGGTCCGTCGTACCCTGGGCGGAGGCCGGCGTCGGGGCCGTCGCGACCCAGTCGTTCGCGAACCCCGCCTACGGGCCGAGGGCGCTTGGGATGATGGGGCGCAGCCTCCATCCGAAGGACATCGTGAAGCGTCTCGTCGGAAGGGACAAGGACGCGGCGCAGCGGCAGGTCGGGCTCGTCGACGCGCGCGGGCGGTCCGCCGCGTACACAGGGAAGGAGTGTTTCGACTGGGCCGGGCACGTCACGGGGAAGGGCTTCTCCGTCCAGGGAAACATCCTCGCCGGGGAGGACGTCCTGAAGTCCATGGCACGCAGCTTCGAGGCGACGGACGGGGACCTCCCGGTCCGCCTCCTCGCCGCACTGAGCGCGGGACAACGTGCGGGCGGCGACCGGCGGGGGCAGCAGTCGGCGGCCCTCCTGATCGTCCGCGAACGCGGGGGCTACGCGGGCTTCAACGACCGCTGGGTCGACATCCGCGTGGACGATCATCCATCGCCGATCGAGGAGCTCGTGCGAATCTTCAACCTCTACGACGTCACGCTCCTGAATCGCGACGACCCGAAAGACGTCGTCGAGCTCACGCGCGAGGTCGTGCGGGAGATCCAGTCGGGACTGACGCGCCTCGGCTTCTACCGAGGGCCCGTCATCGGGAAGTTCGATTCGAAGACGAAGGCCGCCTTCAAGGCGTGGATCGAGGTGAACAACTTCGAGAACAAGCTTCGCAGGGACGGGAAGCTCTGGGGAAGCGTGTACCGCGCGTTCCGAGCGGCGCTCGCTCCGAAGAGCTGAGGGCCGAGAAAACGACGCGGGCCCCGGGGCCGCCCGTCGGGTTCGACGTGGGCAAACCCCGCTTTGGGGGGCGCTTCCGACGAAGGCGCTCGTGCCGATCAAAAGTTCCTTCGCGCGAAGACGCATCGTCCGCCGATCCACGTCGAGTCGACCTTCATCCCGGCGATGGATCCGGGCTCCCGGAACGGGTCTCCGCGCAGCACGAGGAAGTCCGCGAGCTTCCCCCGCTCGAGCGTCCCCTTCCGGACTTCCTCGAAGGACGCGTATGCGCCCGCGGCCGTCGACGCGCGCACCGCCGCTTCGGGAGAGATCCGCTGGTCCTCGAAGAATCCGTTCACGGCCCAGTGGATCCCGTAGAGGGGACCGTAGGGCATCCCGTCGGAACCGAAACACAGGGGGATCCGCCGTCGGAGGATTCGACGGAACGGGTTGTTCGCTGCGGCGCGATCCGTTCCGAGGCGGGTTTCGTACACATCGCCCGGTCCGCTCCATTGGCCGACGAAGTTCGGCTGACAGGACGCGATGATCCGTGCCCCCTTCGTGCGTCGGAGGACCTCGTCATCGGGCAACTCGAAATGCTCGATCCGGTGCCGCGGATCCGCCCTTGGATTCTCATCCTGGACGTCTTCCAAGGTCTCGACGACGAGCCGGACCGCGCGGTCCCCGATTGCGTGGGTGGCCGTCTGGAATCCCGCCCGATGGGCCGACTCCAGGATCGACCGCAGCTGGGTCGGCGTGTGAATGAGCATCCCCTTCTCTCCGGGCTGACCGAAATAGGGCACGTCGAGGGCCGCCGTGTAGGCCCCGAGGGAGCCATCCGCGAAGACCTTGATGGCGCCAAGGCGCAGCCAGTCGTCCCCGAGGCCCGTGAGGAACCCCGCCGGGACCAGGAATTGCAGGAGCGGGTCCCGGGGCATCGCGTACACGCGCAGCCGGAGCCGGCCGGTCCGATGCGCCCGCTGGTACGCCCTCCACGCGTCCCGGTCCACGATGTCGTGAATCGACGTGATGCCGAGGCTGTGCGCACGACGCGCGATTGCCGCGAGGCCCCTCTCGATGCCGCCCTCTCCTGTCTCGAACCGCTCGTGGAACTCGCCGAAGGCGTCCTCCTTCAGGATTCCCGTCGGCCGGCCGGCCGCGTCGACCTCGAACCCCCTCCGGCTGACCAGGTCCGCCGCACGTTCGAGGGCCATCGAGTTCAGGGAGCCGATGTGACAGTCGATTCGGCGAGCGACGACGGGATGGTCCGTCGACGCGCGATCGAGATCCTCCCGCAGCGGGAATCGTCGCTCGGGCCACTTCGCTTCGTCCCAGTCGATCCCCACGACCCACTCCCCTTTCGGGATATCGCGGGCGGCGACGCGGAGGCGCGCGATCGCATCCTCGAGGCTTCGAGCCGTATCGAGTCTCGTCCACGCCAGTTCGCCGGCGGCGTCGGCCATGTGGGCATGGGCGTCGATGAACCCGGGGACGACGACGTGGCCTTCGAGGTCGATCATCCGGGTCCTCCGCCCGCCCCATCGCTCCGCTTGGGCGTTCGTCCCGGCAGCGACGATCCGGTCCCCGCGGACCGCGAGGGCCTTCGCCCATGGCCGGTCGGTCGCGGCCGTGAACACCTTGCCGTCCACGAGGACGACGTCCGCGTCCCCTGCCATCTAGCGCACGTCCTGGAGGCCCGAGAGCCGGTCGATCGCCTCGTGCAGGGTCGCGTCCCGCTTCGAGAACATGAAGCGGACGAAGGGTCGCCCGTCCTCCCAGTTCCCGTAGAACGAGCCCCCGGGGACGACGGCGACACGGAGGCGCTCCACGAGGTACATCGCGAACGCCCAGTCGTCTGCGAAGGGGAACCGACGGATGTCCGCCATCACGTAGTATGCGCCCTTCGGGGGGCGGCAGTCGAGGCCCGCCTTCCGCAGGCCTCCCACGAAGAGGTCTCGCCTCGCTTCGTACGTCCTCGCGAGGTCGGCGTAGTACGCATCGGGAAGGTTCAGGGCCGCGACGGCCGCGATCTGGAGAGGATGCGGCGCGCCGACCGTCAGGAAGTCGTGCGTCCGGCGCATCGCGTTCGCCAGGGTCCGGGGAGCGATCGCCCACCCGACGCGCCACCCCGTCGCCGAGTACGTCTTCGAGATCCCGTTGATCGTGATCGTCCGGTCCGCCATGTCCCCGACCGTCGCGAGGCTGACATGCCGCGCACCGTCGAAGACGATATGCTCGTAAATCTCGTCCGTTACCGCGACGACGTCGCGGTCCGCGCAGAGATCCGCGATGAGCCGGAGCTCGTCCCGAGAGAACACCTTCCCCGTCGGGTTGTTCGGCGTGTTCAGGATGAGGGCCTTCGTCCTCGGCGTGAACGCGGCTTTCAGCCGCTCCTCATCCAAGCTCCAGTCCGGCCATTCGAGGCGGACGTACCGCGGCCTCGCGCCGCTCACGATCGCGTCGGGACCGTAGTTCTCGTAGAAGGGCTCGAAGATGACCGCCTCGTCCCCGGGGTTCACGAGGGAGAGCATCGCGGCCATCATCGCCTCCGTCGAGCCGCACGTGACGACGAGGTTCGCTTCCGGGTCCACGTCGATCCCGTTGAACTCCTTCGCCCGACGCGCGATCGCGGCCCGGAGGTCCCGAGCTCCCCACGTGATCGAATACTGATTGTACCCCCCGTCGAGGGCTCGCTTTGCGGCCTCCGTGAGTTCCCGCGGGGGCTCGAAGTCCGGGAAGCCTTGGGCGAGGTTCACGGCGCCATGGAGGTGAGCGATGCGGGTCATCTCGCGGATGACGGATTCCGGGAACAACTGGACGCGCTCGGACACCCGTCGGTCTCGGATCGCGAGGTCGCCCCGCCCGTGCCTCCCGGCGTCGCGATGGCCGTCTCCCCTTCGCCGACGGAAGGGCCGTCCGCGCAAAAACCTGTCGGGGTGGGATTAAGAGTGGGCAGGGCGTTCCGCCCGGAGGAGCGACCCCATGGCGGAACGATTCTTCGACTTCTGGCGCGTCGACGTGTTCACGGACACGCCCCTCACGGGCAACCCGCTCGCCGTCTTTCCCCGGGCGACGGGCCTCTCGGCCGCGGAGATGCACGCGATCGCGCGGGAGATGAACCTCTCGGAGACGACGTTCGTCTTTCCGTCGACCAGCCCGGCGGCCCACTACCGGAACCGGATCTTCACGGTCGACGGGGAGATCCCCTTCGCGGGACATCCGTCCATCGGGACCGCCTTCGTCGCAGCGCTCGAGGGGCTCGTGCCCAAGCCGGACGGCTCCTCCCTCGTGTATCAGGAGCTGGAGATCGGGGTCCTGCCGCTCGAGCTGATCGTCGAAGGGGGCCAGGTCACGAAAGTGATCATGACGCAAGGGGAGCCGTCCCTCGGCGCGACCGTCTCGAATGTGGAGCCCCTGGCGAAGGCGCTCGGCGTGCGGGCGCGGGACATCGGCGGGAAGGGCCTCGCCCCGCAGATCGCGGCCACGGGAATCCAGTCCCTCCAGGTCCCGATCCGATCCTTGGACATTGTCAAGGGTCTCCAGCCGGATCTCCGCGCCCTGGAGAAAGTCCTGGCGAAGTTCGGGGACAAGGTCGTCTGCTATGCGTTCGCCTTCGGGGCGGAGACCCCGGGCGCACATGTCCACGCGCGGTCCTTCGTCCCGAGCCTGGGAAGAGAGGATCCTGCGACGGGGAGTGCCGCGGGTGCCCTTGGTGTCTACCTCGCCGCCCACGGGAAGCTTCCCGCGCCGACGTTCATCGTGGAGCAGGGGATGGAGATCCACCACGCAAGCCGCATCGAAGTCAGCGTCGAGATGGAGGACGGCAAGGTGAAGGTCGTCCGCGTCGGCGGCCATGTCGTGCCTTTGATCCGCGGGAGCCTACGCCTCCCCTGATCGCTCGATCCTCCGATAGACCTACAACCCTTCGGCCGAATTCCGGACGCGCCCATGGCCCCTGCTGCGGAAGTCGGATTCGTCTATCTGTTCGCGGGGACGCTCGCTTCGGCCGCGGTCCTCCTTGCCTTCGTCCCCCTCCTCCGGTACTCGACGGACTTCGCCTTCTCCCGGAAGGGGTTCGCCCTCTTGGGCATCGTGATTGCGGCGGTCGCCATCGCGGCGGTCACTCTCGTGTACCTCGCCGCCGCCGATGCCGCCTACTTCCTTCCGATCATCGGCGTCACGGTCCTCTTGCGGATTGCCACGCCCGTCGCCCTCTACGCTCGGATCCGCGACCGGTTCGATTCGAGGCACGGCTGGAGCCTTCTGCAAAAGCTCGTCACCGGAGGGTTCGCGGCGCTGTGCGCCCTCCTCGCCTACAGCCTGCTCGTCCAGGCCTTCGGGGGGCAACCCCCCGGGATCGCCCTGGCGAGCGAACAGCTCATCGCGGCATCGGGTGCCGCCGTCCTCCTGGTCCGATTCTCGGTCCGCGTTCGACCCCACGAGACGGCGGAGCTATGGCCGATCTGGTTGGCGGCTCTCCTCTTCGGGATCGCGTTCGTCGCCGTGCTCCCGTACGCCGTCCCCGCCTATACGACGGTCTATGCCGCTTCAGGCCTCATCGGATGGTCCGCCGGAGCGGTCGTGGCGTTCCGAGATCGGTGACGCCGGTCGGCGCTCACAGTTCGATCTTGATGCCCAACTTCTCCGTGAGTTCCTTGTATCGATTCCGAATCGTGACTTCCGTGACGCCCGCGACGTCGGCGACCTCCCGCTGGGTGCGCCGCTCGTTGCACAGGATCGAGGAGATGTAGATCGCTGCGGCGGCGACCCCCGTGGGTCCGCGGCCCGAAGTGAGCTCCTTGTCCTGGGCCTCCTTCAGGATCTCGACCGCCTTCGATTGCACCTCGCCGCTCAGCTTGAGTTCGGAGCAGAACCGGGACACGTAGTCCTGGGGTTTCGTCGGCATGAGTTTGAGCTTCAGCTCGCGCGTCATGAACCGGTACGTCCGGCCGATCTCCTTACGCCCGACTCGGGAGGAGTTCGCGATCTCGTCCAGGGTCCGCGGCACGTTGCACTGGCGGCATGCGGCGTACAGGGACGCGGCCACGACGCCCTCGATGGACCGTCCGCGGATGAGGTTCTTGTTGACCGCCTTGCGGTAGATCATCGCGGCGGTCTCGCGGACGTTCCTCGGGAGGCCCATCCCGCTCGCCATCCGGTCCAGCTCGCTCAGGGCGAACGCCAGGTTGCGCTCCGTCGCGTTGCTCACCCGGATGCGCCGCTGCCACTTCCGCAGCCGGTAGAGCTGGGCTCGGTTCCTCGTGGGGATCGACTTGCCGTAGGAGTCCTTGTTCTTCCATCCGATCGTCGTGGAGAGGCCCTTGTCGTGGATCGTGTACGTCATCGGGGCCCCCGTGCGGGCCCGTTTCTCCCCTTGCTCGACGTCGAACGCGCGCCACTCGGGGCCCTGGTCGATCATCTGGTCGTTCAGGACGAGCCCGCACTCCTCGCAGATCAGCTCGCCGCGCTCGTAGTCGAAGGCGAGGTGGCCGCTGTTGCACTCGGGACACCTAGTGACTTCTTCGGTCTCTTCGATCTTCTTTGCTGGCATGCTTTCCCTCATCAAGGAACACGTCGGCGCCAATCAGGGACAGGGACGGCGCGGCCGCGGGTCGTACGGCCGCGAACGGCTCGCGTACTGGGCCGAAGACCTTCACGACCCGTCCCAGGGTCCGGCTCCGCTTGTCCAGCACGTCGGCGCCTCGCGAGGGGGCGAAGTCCGAGCGGACGAGGATCGTCCCATCGTGGGCGATGTTCTCGACCACGCCGAGCCGCCTCATGCCCCCTCTCGTTCGCCGCAGCAATACATATGTCCTATTTAACGGCAGCGGAATATATTTGTAGAGGCAGGCACCCCGTCTTTGCGCGTGGAGCGCGCGCGAAGAGACCGCCGCGGAGCCGCGAGGGGGGATGAGTTACCCTTGTTTAAGGGTAATGCGCCCTCCGCGCGGAGTCTGCCGCCACGGGCCGTGTCCTGGCGTCGTACCCGCACAATCCGGTAACTGCGAGGCGGGATCCCAGAACGTTTAACCGCGACCCCTCGATGCCGCGTATCGATCCGATGAAGATCGTTCCCTTCGAGATGGAGCGCTGGCAGTCGACCTGGGAGAACGAGGTCGAGTTCAACCTGTCGGAGAGCGGGGTCCAGCCGATCCCGCTTCGGGAGCTCCTCCGGGACGAGCCCGCCGTGGAGCGGTTCCTCGCGTATCCCCTCGCGTACTCCCAGGGAAACGGGACGCCGGAGCTGCGGACCCGGATCGCGACTCAGTATCAGGGCGCCACCCAGGACCACGTGCTCGTGACGAACGGATCCTCGGAGGCGAACCTCCTGGCCATGTGGCACCTCGTCGAGAAGGGCGACGAGGTCGTCGTCATGGTCCCGAACTACATGGAGGTCTGGGGTCTCGCGCAGATCTTCGGCGGGACGGTCGTGCCGCTCCGGCTGCGAGAGGACCTTCGCTGGCAGTTCGATCCGGAGGACCTCAAGCGGCTCGTCACGAAGCGAACGAAGCTCATCGCCGTGTGCAATCCAAACAACCCGACGGGCGCCATCATGGCCCCGGACCAGCGAAAGGCTCTGGTCGACGCGGCGGAGGACCGCGGCGCGTGGCTCCTCTCCGACGAGGTGTACCTGGGGGCCGAACGCGAGGGACCGCGCACGGAGACCCTGTGGGGCGCGACGGATAAGACCCTCGTGACGAACGGGCTCAGCAAGGCGTACGGCCTGCCGGGGCTGCGGATCGGCTGGGTCGCCGGGCCGCCGGAGACCGTCGCGACGCTGTGGAGCTACCATGACTATACGACCCTCACCCCGACGTACCTCTCCGATCGGCTCGCGCAGATTGCCCTTGAACCGGATCGGCGGGAGGAGATCTTCTCGCGCACCCGGTCGATCCTGCAGCGAAACTACGGAATCCTGCGCAGGTGGACCGAGGGACACGGACCCCTCTTCTCCCACGTCCCCCCGTCCGCGGGAGCGATCTGTTACCTTCGGTACGGCCTCCCCGTGAACTCGTCGGAGCTCGCATGGCGCCTCCTGAAGGAGAAGTCGACCCTCATCGTCCCGGGAGACCACTTCGGGATGGACGGGTACATGCGGATCGGGATGGGGGACGCGCAGGCTACCTTCACCGGCGGCCTGGACCGGATTGACGAGCTCCTGCGGGAGCTGAAGGCGGGCCAGGGGACCCGGTAGTGGAGATCCTCGTGTTGATCGAGCGGGAGATCCGCGGCCTGATCGGGCCGGAGCAGGCCCGGTTGGTCGTCCGGGATGCGTTCGCGAAGCTCGCGCGCGGCGAGGCGATCCTGCCCGGCGTGATCAACCTCGATATCCCGGAATCGCGGACCGAAGCCCACGTGAAGGGCGCCCACCTTCGCGCCTCCCCGTTCTTCTCCGTTAAGGTCGCCTCGGGTTCGTACGACAATCCTGCCCGGGACCTCCCCGTCGGGAGCGGGATGTTCCTCGTGTTCGACGCGACGACAGGATTCCCCCGTGCGGTCCTGTTCGACAACGGATTCCTCACGGAGCTGCGGACGGGCGCCGCGGGCGCGATCGCCGCGGACCTCCTCGCGCGGAAGGAGATCGACCGCGTCGGGATCGTGGGTGTGGGGTCGCAGGCGCGGTACCAGCTCGAAGCCCTCCTGACCGTGCGCACGCCGGAGCGCGTGATCGCCTTTGGCCGCTCGGAGGCGAAGGCGGTCGCGTATGCGGAGGAGATGGAGGACCGTCACGGCATGCGCGTCCTGCCCGCGAGGACGGTCGAGCAGGCGGTCCGCGGATCCGACGTCGTCGTGACGGTCACGCCCTCGAAGGAGCCCCTCGTCCGACCGGAATGGATCTCGCCGGGGATGCACATCACGGCCGTCGGGAGCGACGGGCCCGAGAAGCAGGAGCTCGACGTCCGCGTGCTCACGAAGGCGGACAAGGTCGTCGCGGATCGGCTCGACCAGTGCCTGCGTCTCGGGGAGATCCACCACGCCGTGGAGGCGGGCGTCCTCGGACCGGACCGCGTGTACGCGGAGCTGGGGGATCTCGTGATCGGCGCGAAGCCTGGACGCGAGCGGGAGGACGAGATCACCGTTGCGGACCTCACCGGCGTGGGAGTCCAGGACGCCGCCGTGGCGAACCTCGTCGTGGACGAGGCCCTCCGGCGCGGGTTGGGGAAAGTGCTCGACGTCTGAACGGGGAGGTCAGGTGCGCCGTCGGATCGTGATCCTGGGATTCGGGAACGTCGGGCGGGAGTTCGCGCGTCTCCTCGTCGAGCGCCGAACCGAACTGTCGCGGACGTTCGGGCTCGAGGCCTCCGTCGTGGGGATCCTGACGGGTCGTCACGGTCGCGTCGAGAACGCGCGAGGCATCGACCTCCGGAAGGCCGTGCGCCTCGCGGAGGTGGGTGCCCCCCTGGACGCCTGCGGGCGAGGGATTCGTGAGTCGGCCGTCGACTATGTCCGTCGGGCGCGCGCCGACATCGTCGTGGAGCTCACACCCCTGCGGATCTCGGAGCGGCAGGTCGCCCTCGACCACATCGTCGCAGCCTTGCGGAGCGGCAAGCATGTGATCACGGCGAACAAGGGGCCGGTGGTGTATCGATACCGGCACCTCCGGGACCTCGCCCGGCGGATGGGCCGGGGGTTCCGCTACGAAGGCACCGTGATGGACGGTGCGCCCGTGTTCAACCTCTTCCAGGAGGCCTTGCGCGGCGTGCGGATCGAGTCCTTCGAGGGGATCCTGAACAGCACGAGCAATTTCATCCTCGGAGCGATTGAAGCGGGCCGCTCGTACGAGGAAGGCGTCGAAGCGGCACGGGCGCTCGGGTTGCTCGAGGCCGATCCATCGATGGACCTCGACGGCTGGGATGCCACCGTGAAAGCCTGCCTCCTTGCGAATGTCCTCATGGGTGGCGCCCTCCGACCGGAACGCGTGCCGAGGCAAGGGGTCTCTACTCTCACCCCTGAGCGGATTCGAGAGGTCCAGGCGGCGGGAAAGCGCCTCAAACAGATCGCGCGGGGATGGCGCGACGGTCGAACGGTGAAGGCCTCCGTGGGCGTCGAGGAGGTTCCCGCGAATCATCCTCTGTTCGGCGTCGATGGCACCTCGAGCGCTCTCCGCGTCCGAACGGACATGCTGAAGGACCTCGTGATCGTGGAGCGGAATCCAGGCCTGCGACAGACCGCGTACGCGGTCTACTCGGACCTCCTCGCGATTCACGAAGGTCGACTCGTGCCATAGGACACGCTTATATCGACCGCCCCGAATGGGCCGGCGATGCGCGTTGTCCTCGGAGGGACCTTCGACATCCTTCACGACGGGCACCGGGCACTCCTCGGGGCGGCGTTCGAGCGATCGCCCAAGGCGGTCGTGATCGGCCTCACGACGGACCGGTTCGCCCGCGAGACCCGGGACCGGGTGCATCCCTACGCGGTCCGGGAGCGGAACCTCAAGCGGTACCTCGCGGCCCACCGTTGGCGACGCGCGCGGATCGAGCCCATCGACGACCCGTACGGGCCCGCGGACGACCTGCCCGACCTCGACGTGATCGTCGTGTCCGCGGAGCGTCATCACGTGGCCATCGAGCTCAACGAGGCCCGGATCCGGAAGGGCCTCCGGCCGCTCGAGATCCGCACGGTGCCCATGGTCCTCGCCCAGGACGGCCTCCCGATCGCCTCCCGCCGGATCCGCGCAGGGGAGATTGACCGGCGCGGGAAGCGCGTCAAGCCGCTTCGCGTCCACGTGGGCACGGACAATCCCGTGAAAGTCCGCGCGGTCCGACGCGTCCTCGTGGAGCTCGGATTCCCGGCGCGGGTCCGCTCCGTCCCCGTCCCCACGAAGGTCCCGGAGCAACCGTTCGACCACGAGGCCCTCCGGGGTGCCATGAACCGCGCAAAGGCGGCCCTCGGGGAAGGGGACTTCGGCGTGGGGATCGAGGCCGGGCTCGTGCACCTCCCGGACATCGATGACCATGTGGACGTGCAGTACTGCGCGATCGTCGATCGCTCCGGCCGCCTCACGATCGGCCAGGGTCCCGGGTTCACGTACCCGGCGAAGATCGTCGCCCGCGTGAAGTCCGGGTCCACGGTCGGCGAGGCGATGGCCCGTCTCACGGGAATCAAGGACATCGGCTCCCGGCAAGGCGCGATCGGTTACCTCACGGAACGGCGCCTCGACCGCGATCGTCTCACGGAGTCCGCGGTGCTCATGGCGATGGTCCCGCGGATCCGTAGGGACCTCTACTCCCAGTGAGCGGGTCGGCTAGCGCGTGCCATAGGCCGTCTGGACGGAGCAGCGCCCGCACCAGATCGCGTTGTTCACGACGATGTAGTCCGCCGCCCCGCTCCCGAACTCGCTCCGGGACGCCCATCCGCTGACGAACCTCGCGGCGCGGACATCCGTCTTGCACAGGGCGGCCCCGCAGAATCGGCAGATCGCCTGCGCGTCCTTCCCGCAGTAGTAGCACATCATGTCGGCGGCATCCGACCCCAGCCGGATGTACCTTTCCTGGGCGAACCGATATGGAGCCGTACGGCACCCACACAACCTTTTTACACGCGCGGCGGTTCGCCACGACGGAGCCCCATCCCATGCCCGCTCGAGTCGCGATCAACGGTTACGGGACGATCGGAAAGCGCGTCGCGGACGCGGTCGCCCGGCAGGACGACATGCGCCTCGCCGGCGTCGTGAAGATGAAGCCGAACTTCGAGGCGAAGCTCGCGCTGAGCAGGGGTTACTCCCTCTACGCCTCGAACAAGGAGGCCCTCGCGAAGTTCGAGAAAGCCGGGGTGAAGGCGCAGGGCGTCTTGGAAGACCTCTTGAAGGTCTCGGATCTCGTCGTCGACTGCACGCCGGAGGAGAGCGGCTACAAGTCGACATACGAGAAAGCGGGCGTGAAGGCGATCTGGCAGGGCGGGGAGGAGCACTCCCTGACGAACCTGTCCTTCAACGCGGCCGCGAACTACGCAGATTGTCTTGGAGCGGACTACGTGCGGGTGCCGTCGTGCAACACGACGGGCCTAATCCGAACGCTCTACCCGCTCGACGCGCACTTCGGGATCGAGAAGGTCCTCGCGGTCATGGTCCGCCGCGCGGCGGACCCCGGGGACTCCAAGAGAGGACCCATCAATGCGATCGAACCTGAACTTGAGATGCCGTCCCACCATGGCCCCGACGTCCAAAGCGTCCTTGCGAACCTCAACATCCACACGGTCGCCGTGAAGGTGTCCTCGACCCTCATGCACCTCCATGCGGTCTCTGTGGATTTGAAGAAGCCCACGGACGCCGGGCAGGTTCTCGAAACCTGGAAGCGCTTCCCGCGCGTCACGTTCGTCTCCGGCGAGGACGGCGTCAAGTCGACGGCCCAGATCATGGAACTCGCCCGAGATCTTTCGCGGAACCGATCGGACCTCTACGAGATTGCGGTCTGGAGGGACGGCGTCCACGTCGTCGAGGGCCGCCACCTGTACTACTTCCAGGCCGTCCATCAGGAATCGGACGTGGTCCCAGAGAATGTCGATGCGATCCGGGCCATGCTGCGTCTCGAGACGGACGCCCGGCGAAGCATGGAGAAGACCGACCGGAGCCTCGGCATCGGCGTCGCGAAGTGAGTGAGAGTGGGGGGTGGCCCTGTGGTCCCCCTCCATTGTCCCATAGCGGGCGGCCGTCCGCCCTTGCGGCTCCGACCGGTCGCCCGGACGACACTCCGGCCGCGGTCGCCATACAACTTCGACGCGAACCTACGGAAACCGTCCCACTTCCCCTCCTCCGACAATGCCTGGGACCGCGGATCATCGTGGATCACGATGCGATGGCGCAACCGCCGTCTCGGACTCCGGTTTCGTGACGAGGGCACGGTGGACGACCCCGCCGTGCGGCTCACGATTTTCGCGCCGGGGGTTCTCCCGCGCGGTTACGTCCGAGATCTCGTCCCGGAGATTGTCTGGCGGTTCAACTTGAACCAAGACATCTCCGGATTCACGAGAGCCTTCGAGGATGACGAATACCTCGGTCCCGCGATCGAGCGATGGCGGGGGATGAAGCCCGTCGCGGCAAACTCCCTCTACGAGACGCTCATGATCTACGTGGTCATCCAAAACGCCGTCGTCCGCCGGAGCATCCAGATGCTCGAGGCCCTGTTCGATCGCCTCGGCCGGGACGTCCGATTCGACGGACGGACGATGTCGACGTTCTGGACCCCTCGGGAGATGCTGCGCCTCAAGGAGGTCGACCTTCGGCGCTTGAAGGTCGGATACCGCGCGAAGACGTTCCGGAGGATTTCGGAGGCGTTCGGGAGGCGGTCCCTCGATGAACGCTTGCTCCGCGAGATGCCCCGGGAGCGTATCGAGCGAGAGGTCGGGGACCTGTACGGGGTCGGTCCCGCGACCCTGGAGTATTTGTTGTTCGAGGACTTCTACTTCCTCGATGGCCTGCGCCTGATCCCACCGTGGGAGCGGAAGATCATGTCGCGCTTGCTGTTCCGCAGCTCCCTCGTGCGGGAATCCAGGATCCTCCGCTTCTTCCACACCCGTTATCCCGGATACGAAAAGCTGGCCTTTCACTATCTGTGGGAAGACCTGTTCTGGCGCCGGGACCGCGAAACGATCGACTGGCTCGAACGCGAGATCCGTCGATCGTGAGCGAGGGCGGATGCTGCGCCCTCAGCGCTTCGTTTCGAGTCGCTGGATTCGTTTGGTCGCCCGTTGCAACACGCCCATCAGCGCATGGAACTCCCACTTGCTCGGCGCGGCTCGGCCTATCAGACGACGGAACATGATTCGCGTGCGGGCGTCCTTGTGGGCAGGATATTTCGTTGCTTCGAGGAGGGCGGTCAGCGCGTCGTGGAGTCTTTCCTTCTCGAGACCGGAAGCGGTCCGCGGCCCTTTCTTCGTGGCCTTCGCGGCGAACAGCTCGTAGAGGACGAGCGTCGCAGCATGAGAGACGTTCAGGATTGGGTACGTCTTTGAGGCAGGAATCGTCACGAGGAGGTCGCACTTCGAAAGCTCTCCGTCGTGGAGCCCGTCGTCCTCGCGGCCGAAGAGGAGCGCCACGGTTCCGCCCATGGGTCCGATTCGCTGTGCCAAGTCTCGGGGCGAAATCGCGATCCGGGCGAACTTCCTCTCGCTCTCCGTCTTGATCCCCGACGTCCCGACGACGAGATCCGACTCGCGGATTGCATCATCGAGCCTCTCGACGGTTCGCGCCCTTTCGAGGACGTCGATCCCGTGCATGGCCCGCTTCCGCGCTTCGTCCCCAAGGGGACACGGATCCACGAGGACGAGATCACGCACATCGAAGTTCCGCATCGCGCGCGCAACCGCGCCGACGTTCCCTTCGTTCTTTGGTTCTACGAGGACGACGCGGATCGAGGGCATCGGTCCCGCTATATCCTACGAATCGTTATGACGGTTGGCATGCGGATCGCCCTCAAGATCGCCTACGACGGCCGGTCGTTCTACGGCCATCAGCGGCAGCCCGTCGAGCGGACGGTCGAAGGAGAGTGCCTTGCGGCGCTCAAAGCTGCCAAGATCCTCCGGGATCCGCGGGAGGCCTTCTTCCGAAGCGCGAGCCGGACGGATCGCGGGGTGAGCGCGGTCGGGAACGTCATCGCCTTCACGACCCGCTTCCGCGATTCCGAGTCCGTCGTCGGTGCGTTCAACGACCGCGCTCGGGAGGTCTTCGCGTGGGCCGCCGCGGAAGTCTCCGAGTCCTTCCATCCTCGCCATGCGGTCGAGCGGTGGTACCGATACCACATCTTCGAGGACCTCCCCTCCGACCCACTGGACAGAGCCGCTTCCCTCTTCGTCGGATTGCATGACGTTCGCTCTTTCACGTCGGACCCTCCTCCCGGACCGTTTCGCGTCTCCCGGGTTGACCTTTCCCATGTGGACAACTCATCTCTGGTCGACATCCGCGCGCCGAGTTTCCGTCGCGGCATGGTCCGACGGATCGTATCCGCCATTCTCGCCCACGCTCGAGGCGAGGTGGCCCTCGACGAGATTGCCGCCGCGCTCTCCGGCGCCCGGCGGGACTTTGGGATGGCCCGGGCGGAACCCCTGTTCCTGATGGATGTCCTGTATGATTTCCCCTTTCGGGTCGTGATGAAGCCTAAGGTCCGCGAAGAGTGGGAGCGGCTGCGCGTCGATGCATCCCTCCGGTCCCGTCTCATCAGCGCATGGCGAGAGGCCGCGCGCTCGGACCCACGGGAAAGCCTTTAACGGGCGAGGGGATGGCCCGAATCGTGATCATCGCGATCACGGGAACGCCGGGCACGGGAAAGTCGTCCGTGTGTCAAGTCCTGGCTGCGCGCGGCTATACGGTCGTGGACCTCGACGACATTGCCCGGCGCGAAGGACTGATCGTAGGCCGGGACCTGACGCGCGGGTCCGATGAGGTCGATGTCGAGGCCCTCCGCGAAGGCCTCCGGATTCCGGCGAAGGTCGCGTTCCTCAAGGCCCACTACAGCCATCGGATGGGCGTGAACCTAGTCATCGTCCTCCGCTGCAGGCCTTCCGCGCTGCGGAAGCGACTCGAAGCTCGCGGCTGGCCTTCGGAGAAGGTTCGCGAGAACGTCGAGGCGGAGGCGATCGACGTGATTCTTCAAGAGGCCGTCGCACGTCATCCTTTCGTCTACGAGATCGACACCTCCGAGCGGACGCCAGCAGACTCGGCGGCGGCGGTCCTCGCGATCCTCCAGGGGAAGACGGAGGGACATGAGCCCGGAGGCGTGGACTGGAGCGAGGAGGTCCTCTCGTGGTCCTAGACCGCTATCGGGGCCTCGCAGATGCCTTCCTCGTCCCGGTCGCGTCCCGCATGCTTCACGTGAGCCCGGATGCTATCTCATGGGTGGCGTTCGCAGCCTCCGTGGGCGCGGGCGTGTCGTTCTACATCGGAGGCGGGGTTTTCCTCGTCCTCGCGCTCCTCCTGATACTCGTGAACTCGTACCTCGACGCGCTCGACGGGAAGATCGCGAAGATGGCGGGGAAGGCCTCCGCACGAGGGGACTTCCTCGACCACGCCCTCGACCGCTACGCGGACGTCTTCATGCTCGGTGGCGTCGCGTTCAGCGCGATGTATTGCCAGCTCTGGGTCGGCACGCTCGCCCTCCTCGGCGTGCTCCTGACGTCGTACATGGGCACGCAGGCGCAGGCGGTTGGCCAGGGTCGGCAGTACCGAGGGATCCTCGGTCGCGCGGATCGCCTCGTGCTCCTGTTCGTCGGTGGGCTCATCCAGCTCGTCCTCGCGCCGAGCGGCGGGTTCCTCCTCGGGATTGCGCCGCTCGCCTTCGGGCCCCTCGAGTGGTTCATGGTGCTCTTCGCGGTCCTCGGCCACGCGACGGCCGTCCAGCGGGCCGTGGGGATTTGGCGGGGTTTCGCGCCCCCGCGATGAGCGTCCGCGGCTTCACATGGAGGGCGGAGGTGCCATGGGAGCCTGCGGTGCCGTCTCCATGCGCTTTCCGACCATTACGCCGATGGGTGCGCCGATGAGCGCGAAGATTCCCGCTCCGATGCCGAAGAGGACGGCCACGATTATGATTACCAATGCGACGAGGCCCCCGAACAAGCCTCCGAAGGGGATCGCGGCGACAATCGCGGCCAGGGCCACGGCAACGATGATTCCGCCGACCAGGAAACCGAGGAAGGCACCGAGGAAGCCGAACCCAAGCGACTTCCGCATGTCCTTGAGGAGGACGCCCACGAGGAACCCGACGACGAGCCCACCGATGAGGACATAGTACCCGCCGAGGGTTGCCTCGACGAACGTCAGCAGCCCGAATACAATCGCGACCACAAAGCCAATCAGCCAAGCGACTCCGGCCTTCATCCGGTCCATCCCTTCTGCTCCCGGGGGTACCCGGGCGCGGACCGGGATGGACTCTCACGGGTATTTGAGGTTTCCCGAAGGCCATCCTGGTCCCCAGATCGACGGACAAAAGCCGCGGCCTGCCCGAAAGGGCTCCGCTCTGCCCAGGCGATGGAACGGAGATCCGGGGATCTCGGCGTGTACCTTCCCGCGGGTCCGCGGTCAGCTCCTCGTGTCCACGACGCAGAAGAGGTTCCCCTCCGGATCTGCGAGGACCGTGAAATCCTCGTCAGGCTCGCGCTCCCGGAACACGGTAGCCCCGAGGCGGAGCAGACGTTCGATTTCCCTCTCGGGGTCTTCCGTGTACAGGTCGAGATGGATCACGTTCCGATAAGGCTCCATCCCGTCGATGGATACGTTGGGCGCCTTTCCCGCAGGGTCCTTCATGATGACAAAGGGGTCGTCGGGGTCGGGCGGCCTCCCTGGACGGTACCCGAGCGCTGCCTCGTAGAAGGCCATCATCCGGGGGAAGTCCTTGACGTCGATCACGATGGACCCGATCCGAACCCTGTCTTTCTCCATGGCGCACATGACCCGGCCACCGGGAATTAAACGTTCCTTCGCTGACGCGACACGGCAGGCGTGCTGGAGAGAGTACCGAACGGTGGGGGCCACCAGGGCGTTACGCCGCGGTCGCCGCGCTCTCGCCTCGCGGCCGCGCTTCGCGTCCCTTGATTCGGTAGTACGAGAGGGGATGACGAATCCTCAGGCAGATCCGATCGGGCCCGGGGCAGATGCCGTACGACTTCATCGTCGCGCACTCCGGCGGCGTGTACTCCGTCGGGCTCGTCGCACCCGTGATGTGGTCGATCTGGTATTTCGTCACGTCGGCCGCGAAATCGGGCACGTCCCCGAAGACCCGGAAGATCTCCTCGTTGCTCAGGCCGATGTGATGCAGGAACGCGACAATCGCGAAGCGGCCCATGTGCGGGACGTTCTCGTGGTTCTGGATCTGCGCGAGGAGGTTGTACATGCAGGGCGGGAACCGGGTGATGCTCACCTTCCCGATGTCCGCCGCCTTGAACGTCGCCTTCTTCGCCGCGAGGATGCCTCGGATCTCCCGGATGTCCGGGCGGAACGCGTTCAGGATGTCGTCGTTCACGGGGAGCGGCAGGCCCTCCTCGATGTGCCGCTGGATCGCGTTTCGCATGACCCGCAGCGCCTTTTCGCGTCGCAGGTACACGTATCCGCGGTCCACTTGCTGGTTGATCAGCTTCCAGGGAGCGTCGCGCATCGTGTTCGTGAACCGCAGGAAGTCTGTGAAGTGCAAGCGGAACCTTCCGTCCTCGCGCCGGAGGTCCATCCCGATCTCTGCCCCGACGTGGAGGATGAAGTCCTCCGGCTCCGACCCGAGGCGTTCCTCCGCGGCGATTGCCTCGCGCAGGGCGAAGCGGCGGATGAGGTACGTGTCCTCGAGGGCCGAGACGAGGATGCGGGACACGGGGTACGCGAGGAGCATCGCGAGCTGGTCCGCCGGGACGACGGCCACGCGCTCCGAGGGCGGGCCTTTCTCGAGGGATTCGATCACGCGAGCCTTCCCCATGGTCCGGGCGCGCGCGAAGGCGGGCTCCGTCAGGAGTTCCTCGAGGGTCACACGCTCCGCGCGGATGAAGGCGGACGCCTCCCGGAGGAACGGATATTTCGCGAGGCTGGCCAGCTCCATGGCCGTAGGAACGCGGGTCGGGATAAAAGACCATGGCGGGGCGTCGCGAAAGTGGTCCGGCGTGCGGTCTGTTGTCGAATCAGGAAGGCTTAATGGATCGGAACAGGCCGATGGTTCCAAGAGGGGTCGCGAATACCTCGCCTTCTTCGACGGTCGCGAAGCTCGCTTCCCGGAACATCTCAGGTAGGCGGCCTCGTACGCCGTCCTCCGTGTACTCCAGGAGTTCCCCGACCTTCGCGAGGGCGAACTGGAGCCGTCCGTGCGGCCGGGTGAATTCTAGGACGTGGTACGCCCCGCCCGGGCGGAGCACCCGTGACGCTTCCCGGATTGCCGATGCCTTGTCAGCTGGCCGCAGGTGGTGCAGCATGAGGGTCGACGTGACAGTGTCGAACGAGTTGTCGGGATACGGCAGGGACTGGGCCATGCCCACGTCGAAGCGGACATCGAGATTCGCGGCCGCGGCCTTGCTGCGGGCTTTCCCGAGGACGGTCGGATCCCCATCGATCCCGATGACCTCGGCGGAGGGTTCCGACCGCTTCAGGAGGACCGCCAGCGTCCCCGTGCCGCAGCCGACGTCCAGGGCCCGCCAACCGGGGCGCAGGGCGACCCATTCAACGAGCCGCGACTTGGCCCGTTGCTCGTGGAAGAGCATCCGGATCACCAGGTCGAGCCACGGGGTCAGGGCCGGGTAGCGCAACGCGGCCAGGTACCCGTCCCGGTTTGTCGCTCCTTCGATCATTGCGGTCCGCCTCATGCGATGAGGACGAGGGTCACGAACCCGAGCGCGATCATGACGCCAGCGAGGACGATCTTCACGTGCTCGCGCCAGCGCACATGCCACCGCGCGACCGCGAGGTACGTCCGGCGGTTCGTGGAGGCGACCAGGACGACGATCAGCGGCAGGACGAACATCAGGTTGTACATCGAGAGCAGGGCGATCCCTACGGAGGACTCCTGCGAGGAGATCATGGCGAGGACGCTGAGGTAGATGCCGCCGGAACACGGGATCGTGCAAAGCCCGACGAGGAATCCGGCGACGAAGATGCCCGGAACGGTCAGGACGCGGAGGTACTTGCCCGCGAGCCGCTTGAGGTGGGCCGGCGGCTCCATCCTCATACCGGCCTTCGGGAAGAGGTAGTCCCGGACCATCCACAGGCCCATGGCCACCGCGGCGACCGCCGCGGCCTTCCCGGCCCAGTGCCCCTCCGCGACCAAAAGCCGGATCGAGCCGAGGAAGCCGAGCCCGATCGCGCTGTACGTCACGAAGAGGGCGACGATCCACGTCGATCCGTATCGGATGAGCTTGCGGCGCGAGAACTCGGCGCCCTGCGGGCTCACCTCATGGCAGAGGGTCGCCGTGGTCACGGACGCGAACACAAGGAGCCCGGCGAAGGAGCAGGGGTTGAAGCCATCCGCGACCCCGGCCGCGGCGATCAGGAGGATCGTGAGCGGGTCCATGGTCACGCCTTGACCGAGTACGTGCCCAGCATCGACGGGGAGTCCCTCCCGCCGCAACAGAGCGAACAATACCAGGTGTATTCGCCCGGGCGTCCGGCGGGCAAGGTGAAAACTTTCTGTCCCGATCCGATGTACTCGTTAATTCCGAGTTCGTCGATCCGGAAGTCATGGCCGGCGCCGTGCGCGTCGTCCGTTGCGATCACGTCGATCTTGACCGGCGTACCGACCGTGGTCTCCAGCGAGGCCGGGTTCCAGCCGCTCATCGAGATTCGGACCTGAACCGCGTTCGGATCGAGGGGCGCGTTCAGGCTCTTGGAGACCAGCCAGCCGACGCCGGCCAACGCGACGACGACAATGACGACGAAGGCCACCTTGCGCCCGACGGGAGGCGGGGGCGCCCTGGGGCGGACCTGTTCCTTCGTGGGCGTGAACGGGACGTTCGGATGGACCCGGCGCATGTGCGACGCCTGGTTCTCCAGTTTCACGGGGACGTCGCAGACGTCGCATCGCACCGTATCGGCCATGGATTCCCGTTCCCTCAGTGATGGCCTTGGGTGAGGTCCCTGCGGATCCGGAGGTACTCGTCTCGGCTCAGTTCGCCGCGGGCGTAGCGTTCCTCGAGGACCCCGAGGGGGGTCGGTGAAGGGACGGAATAGTACGGTTCGTAGGCGGACCGGTCCCCGGTCCCTCCGAGGGCTAGGACGAGGACGACGAGCAAGACGACCACGGGGAGGCCCATGAAGAGCATCGCCCACCCCGTCCCGCCGCCCATCATCCCATAGTATCCGCCCGAGTTCGCCATGCTCACCGCGCCGAAGACGGCCAGGAGGGCGATCGCGACCACGAGGGCGATTGCCAGCCATGTCGTCGAGCGTATCCGGGTTTCTGTCATGAGAGGCCTCCCGCGAGTGCCTTCCGCAGAAGCGTCGAAAAAGCACATGGCGTTTCGTTGGTCAGAATCGCAAGCCGTTGCAGAATCCCGCAAAAAGGCCCTATGTCTCGCGGAGCGTCAGGCGGACCCGGTTCGTCATGCCGTGGCGCTCCCGGATGACGAGGCCTCGTCCCTCCAAGCGATCGAGGAGGCGGCTGACCTTCGCGTCCGAGAACGATGTGATGCGCACGAGGTCCCGCTGCAGGATCGTCCCTTTGGCCTCGACGATCGCCCGCACCAGGCGTCGCTCGTCACCGTCGAGGAGGCGGATCGCGAGGTCCGACATCTCCTGGTCGCTCGCCGTTGGCGAGCCGTCGGCCGCCGGACCGGCCGCCGCCGCAGCGGCTTGGGCGCGGGTCAGGAACAGGTATGCGGCCGCGAGGCCCGCGATGAGGGCCGTGATCAGGATGAAGATCCCCCAGAAGACGATGAGGGGCTCCGGGAGGCTCTCATGCGGCACGACGAGGGGCACGGCAATCAGGAGGACGAGCAGGGCGATCGTGCCCACGACGACGACCTGCGCGAGGATGCGGCTCCTGCCGATCCAGTCCGACGGATGGGCCATCCGACCGAGGGCATCCCCTCCCGCGAGATAAAGAGGCCGCTGGTCCAGGTCGAGCGGCGTGGCGGCGAGAACCTCTTTGTAGGGAGGGCCCATGCGGCCTTCCCATGGGGGAGTTGCGAGGCTACTTTGCGGTCCACTCGCAGGGCCTCGGCCATGCAAGCCGCGCGATCGCCCTCGCCCGCGGCCTCCAGGAATCCCGCCCCGATCTGTATTTCCTGTTCCTCGCAGGTTCGCCGGCGCTCGACCTCGTCGTCGCGAGCGGCTTCGACGCGCTGACGATGCCGCCGGCCCCCGACTGGCCTTCGCAGGACGGCGTCGTCGGGCCCGTGTGGCGGTGGTATGCGGACTACGCGCGGTACCTGCGGGTCGCCCGCCGCTTCCTGCGTCGCGAGGCGGATTGGGCCTACTATCCCTTCCTCCTCTCCGACGGAGAGGTGGTCTCCGTCCGGGCGGCCGTGCGGCGGGGCATCCCGACGGCGATGGTCCTCCATCGGACCCGACAGGACTTCGCCCGCGACGTTCCGTCCCGCGCGTTCGAGGCCTACGGCAACGCCTGGTTCTCCCGCCTCGCGCGGAAAATCGACCTCATCCTCGCGCTCGAAGACGCGCCTCCCTGGCCGAACGTGCGGCGGGTCGGTCCCATCGTGAGGCCGTTCAGCGCGGCCCGCGAGAAGCTCCGGGAAGACCTCTTCTTCCGGAAGCGGACGATCCTCGTGACCGTGGGCGGGACGCCGATCGGGGAGTTCCTGATCCGCGAGGCCGTGAAGGCGTTCCGCGCGCTGAACCTCGACGACACCTCGATGATCGTCGTGAGCGGGCCGAAGCTGAAGGCGGAGCCCGCGCCAGGCGTGTACACGTACGGGTTCCTCCCGAACCTTCAAGATTATGTCCTCGCGGCGGACCTCGTCATCACGACGGCGGGAAAGGGCACGGTGAACGAGGCCCTCGCCGCCGGAACGCCGGTGATTGCGATTCCGCCGAGGGGCCATGTGGAAGCGGAACGGAACGCGGCGGCCCTGGGTTTCCGCTTCGAGGACGTGCATCGTCTCGCGGAGCTGATTCCCGAAAGACTCGCAGCCGAGCGTCTCCGTCCACGACCGACGGGGAACGCCGAGGCCGTGGGCCATCTCCTGGAATTCCTGGAGCGGTTCGGGACGGGCCGCTGATGACGCGTCGCAGGCGCGGCCGTCACATCGGCCGCCCGAGCGGCTGGACAACCGACCGATCGATCGCGGAGACGGACGGTCGACCCGCGAGGGCCATCGCGTGGTCGACCTCGAACCTCAAATGGTCCAGGACAGCACGGACCCCGTCGCTCCCGCCGAGGGCCAGCGCCCAGAGGATCGGTCGACCGACGAGGACGGCCCGGGCGCCAAGGGCAAGGGCCTTCAGGACATCGGTCCCCCTTCGAACGGCTCCGTCCAGGAGGACCTCGGCGCGGCCGCGGACCGCCTCGACGACCTCGGGGAGGGCCTCGAGCGTGCCCATCGTGGAGTCGAGCTGTCTCCCTCCATGGTTCGATACGATGATCCCGTCCACCCCGTGGTCGACGGCGAGCTTCGCGTCTTCTCCGGTCATGATCCCCTTCACGATCACGGGGATCGAGCTGATGGACTTCAGCCAATCCACATCCCGCCACGTGAGGGACGCATCGAGGAGTTCCATCGCGTACTTCGCGAAGGCGGATCCCCGGTGCTCCTCGGGCATGCGCTCGAGCCCGGCCGGGCGGACGTTCGCGATCCCGAGCCCCGGCGGGAGCGTGAACTTGTTCCGCTCGTCCTTCTCCCGTCGGCCCAGGAGCGGCGTGTCGACGGTGAGGCACAGGGCGCTGTAGTTCGCGCGGATCGCCCGCTGGACGAGGTCTTCCGTGAGCTTCCGGTCCTTGTACACATAGAGCTGGAACCACCGCGGCGCATCGACGGCGGCCGCGATTTCTTCGAGCGTCCTCGTCGCGATCGTGCTCGCGACCATGAGCGTGCCCGCCGCCGCCGTCCCGCGGGCGGTCGCGACTTCGCCTTCCGGATGAACGAGCCCGTGGAAGGCCGTGGGGGCCACGAGGACGGGCATCGAGACCTCGGTGCCGAGGACCGTGGTAGACGTGTCCCGTCGCGACACGTCCACGAGGACCCGCGGTCGGAGCGCCCAGCGGTCGTACGCCTCGCGATTGCGGCGCAGGGAGACCTCGTCCTCCGCGCCTCCCGCGATGTAATCGTACGTGGCCCGGGGAATCTTCGCCCGGGCTCTCTCCTCCAGCTCGAGGAGATTCGTAAAGGTCAGGCTCACGAAGCCCGCATCGGGTCTGACCCCTTATGGGTTTGGGGCGAAGCGACGCCACTCGCTTCGGGAATACGGGTGGAAGTCTTCGTCCGGGGCCGCGAGCTCGAACGACTCCGTGAACCCATCCGGTCCGCGGCGTGCGATGCGGACTCGGGCCCGCCAGCCACGGGGGATGTTCTCGATCGCCTCCGTGACGAACACGAGATCCGTGCCGTCGGCATCCTGTTCGATGTACTGGTTCACGAATCCCTCGACGTGGAATTCCCGGAGCACGATCGTCTTGCGGACGCGATCCACGCTGAAGAGGCCCAGGTCCTCGTGGATCTCGCCCTCCGGGTTCTTGTCCTGCGGCGGATACACGACCCGGTTGCGGGCCTCGAGGAACCGGTCCCGCAGGACGAACGCGTACGTCCGTTCGCCGGTTCCCGTCCCCGGTTCCCCTTCGGACGTCCCGCGCCATGTCCCCGCGAGGAATCGAAGTCGCGCCCAGAGGTCGGCGGCCTTCTCGTCCCCCGGCATCGTCCCGCCCTCACGCTCGATACGTGGGATGCTCGGCCTTCTTCCGTTCGCGCTTCTGCACCCACAGGGCCATCTGGTACAGGGTGGACGAGAGCCGGTTCATGTACCGCAGGACGTCCGCGCTCACGGGATCGCGTTTTGACAGGGCGACGATCCGCCGCTCCGCGCGCCGCGCGACCGTCCGCGCCCAGTGGAGGCGCGCGAGGGCCTCGGACCCTCGGGGCAGGATGAACTCTGTGACCTTGCCGACGTCCAGGTGCGCGATGGCGGCCTCCAGGCGGGCGACGTGCCCGGCGGTGATGCGGGGCACCTTCGTCCCGGTGGGGGCGGCGGGCATCGCGAGCTCCGCGCCGACCGTGAAGAGATCGTCTTGGATTCGCAGGAGCGTGTCGCAGATCCCTCGATCCTTCTGCACCGCAAGGGCGACGCCGATCGAGGCGTTCAGCTCATCGACCGCGCCCATCGCCTCAACCCGGGGATCGTCTTTCGACACGCGCTCGGGGCCGAGGAGACCCGTCTCGCCCTTGTCCCCGGACCCTGTGTAGAGGCGGACCATCAGCCCACCCAGGGTCGTGCGTCCCCGAGCCTGGGGAGCCTCGGGAAGAGATCCGGATGGAGGATGTGCCCGAGGATCTCGAGCCCGTCGACGACCCGCGGGCCGGGCCGGTTGAAGTAGCTCGATCCGTCGACGAGCCAGACGCGGTCCCGCCTCGCTGCGGGGAGATCCCGGAACCAGGTCGCCTGCGTCACGACGGGCGCCTCCTTTTCCGTCCGCCCGAGGTCGAAGCCGCAGGGCATGAGGACCGCGACGTCCGGGGCCGCCATGAGGATGTCCCGAGGGTCGACCCGGCGCGAGGGCTGCCCGGGTCGGCCGAGGACGTCCTCGCCGCCAGCGAGAGCCACGAGTTCGGGGACCCAATGGCCCGCTGTGAAGAGAGGATCGAGCCACTCGAGACACACGGCCTTCGGGCGGGCTGAGGCCCTGGTGGCACGGCCCTCGACGTTCCGAATCCGGTCTCGAAGCACGTCCACGACTTCCGTCGCGCGGTCCTCGACGCCGGCCGCGGAGGCGACCCTCCGGATGTCCCTGAGGATGTCCCCGAGGCTATGCGGGTCCAGGGAGAGGATCGTGGGTCGCATCGGGAGGCGGGACGCGACCTCCTCCACGTCTCCGAGGGTCGGAGCGCAGACGTCGCAGAGGCCTTGCGTCAGGATCAGGTCGGGCTCCGCGCTCCGCAGCGCGTTTTCCTCGACGTGGTAGAGTGCGCCGCCGGATTCGAGTCGCTCCCCTACGATTCGGCTCGTCTCCCCGCTCCCTTTCCCTTCGAAGTCGAGGAGCCCGCGGCTCACGACGGGCTTCTCCCGCGCCGCAGGGGGGAAGTCGCACTCCGGGGAGACGCCGACGACGTCCCCTCCCAGGCCGAGGGCGAAGCACACTTCCGTCGCCGCGGGAAGGAGGGACACGATGCGCATCGCTGCAGCGAAGGACCGCGGGGGACTTAAACGATTGTCCGGGCTCGCGGACTCCGGTTGAACCGAACGTCGGCGAGGAAAGGAATGGTCGCCGGGTCTCACCCGGCGTCCGGTGCGGGGGGTTTCTCGAAGCGCCCCTTGCCGACGGTCACGAGCCCGTGCTCGATCTGACTCTTGCCGCCATTTACGCCTTCGATTGCCTGGGTCGCGAGGGCGATCGCCTCGTCCGCCTTGAGATCGGAACGGTAGCCCTTCACGATCGTCTCGAGGGCGTCGTCCGCTTCCTGACCGATCGCAAAGGCGGACCCCTTGAAGGTCGTGCCACTCGGGTCGATTTGGACGAGCTGCACCCCCAGGTTGTCGACGCCTGCCAAGAGGACGGAAGCGCCGAACGGGCGGACCGCGTACATCGTGAACTCGTGGAGGTACTCCGACAGGTTCCGCGAGAGGGTCCCGACGTCGATCGGGGTGTCGTACACGAGGCGGTGCCGCTGCGCCGCGACCCGGAGCTGGTCGAGGAGCGTCGTCACGTCCCCGATGTAGCCGCTGCCCGTCGCGCCGACGTGGTCGTCGACGACATAGACCTTTTCCGCGGGCTCCATGAGGGGCCGGGTCGGCTTCACCTGGCTCGACAGGAGGGCGAAGTCCTTCGTCTTGATCCCGAGGGTTGTCGATCCGCGCGAGACGGCCTGGAGCGCGTAGTCCACTTGGACGAGCCGTCCCTCCTGGTTGTAGAAGAAGGGCATCCGTCCCATGTCGGCCGCCATCTCAGTTCGCCCCCCAGGCATGGCCGTTCGGGATTGCAAGCACGTCGACCCCGTTCCCGCTGCCCGGATCGCGTTCCATCGCCGCACGCACGGCTGCCTCCGCGAGGCGCTTCGCGTCATCGAGCGGGAAATCCTTCCGGAATCCCTGCTCGAGCACACCGTATGCGATGGGCGAGCCGCTCCCGGACGACATGAAATCCTCCGAGGTGATCGCGCCGCTCATGTCGCTCGTGTACACGTGGGCCCCTTCGCGGTCGACCCCCGCGACGACGAGCTCCACATAGAACGGATTGTAGCTCTTCATCGACGAGTACACGATGTTCGAGATCAGCTTGGCGCTCTCCTTCACGGAAAGCGGGAAGCCGCGTCGCAGGGTGAGCAGGCGCCTCTCCGCCTTCGCGAGGTTCACGAGGTATTCCGCATCCGACATCGCGCCCGCGATCGCGACCGCGATCGTATCGTCCAGGGGGAAAATCTTCTGGACCACCTTCGATCCGACGAAGAACCCTTTCGACGCCCGCTTGTCTGCCGCAAGCACGACGCCGTCCTTGCTCCGTATGCCGACGGTTGTGGTCATTCCGTACCTCGCGGACCTCATGGCGGCGGTAGGGTTTGTTGATTTGACAGCGGACGACTCAGTCACACACGGGTTGACAAACCTCTCGTCCGCGAGGGATCCGAGGCTACGGGACGCGGTACGATCCGATCGGTGAACGGCGTGAATTCCTGTACACAATACGTACGGAGCCTTCATGTTTCGTGGCCGGTCGTCACAGATGCGGGCCATCGCGAATCCTGAAGGACTGCGGGACCGGGAGCAGACCATGACGCTTACGGGTCTCCACCTCCTCCTCACGTACCAATGCAACTTGGAGTGCGATCATTGCTTCGTCTGGGGCAGCCCCTGGCAGACGGGCACGATGACCCTGCGCGGCATCCGCGACATCTTGGGCCAGGCGAAGGATCTCGGCACGATCGACTGGATCTACTTCGAAGGGGGCGAACCTTTCCTCTACTACTCGCTGCTCCTCCGAGGCGCGCGTTTGACGCGTCGAATGGGCTTCCGGGTCGGTATCGTCTCGAACGGCTTCTGGGCAACCGAGGTGGACGATGCGGTGGAGTGTCTCCGGCCGTTCAGAGGAATCGTCGACGACCTCTCCGTGAGCAGCGACCTGTTTCACTGGACCGCCGCGCAGGGGCGGCTCGCAGAGAACGCTCGCGAGGCGGCGAGGCGGATCGGCATCCCCGTCGGCGTCATCCGAATCGCGCAACCGGAGGAGCGCGCGCCACCCTCCGAAGGTCAGTTGCCTGCCGGAGAGTCTGCGGTCATGTTCCGTGGCCGCGCGGCCGAGAAACTCGTCGCGAAGACGGGCCGTCGGTCCTGGACGACGTTCACCTCTTGCCCCCACGAGAACTTGGAGGACCCGGGAAGAGTTCACGTGGATCCCCTTGGAAACGTCCACGTCTGTCAGGGCGTCTCGATAGGGAATCTGTTCCGGACACCCCTGAAGGAGCTGGTCATGGCGTATCGTCCCCAGGTCCATCCGATCCTGGGACCCCTCGTCGCCGGAGGACCCGCAGAACTCGTCCGGCGGTACGGCCTCGAGCATCAACGAGGTTATGTGGATGCCTGTCACCTCTGCTACGAGGCCCGACGGGCCCTTCGCAGACGGTTCGGGGAGATTCTGACTCCCGACCAAATGTACGGCGTCGTCGAGGAATAGGAAATCCCGTGTCCGCAACACTCTGCCCCCTCACGACGCCTTGGGGCGTTCCGATAATACGCGGATGACTCGCCGACGTGACTGCCGACTGACGATGTCGCGGTGTGGCCAGCGAGGACTCCGGCCGAATGGTTCAAATCTGTGATCTGGCCCTGGATAGGACGCGATGATACCCGTACCCAGGGGACCGGGGGACATCCCGCCAGGTCCCGAACAGCCGATGGCGGCGGAGAGAGGCGGCCAGCCTGTGTCGCTCGTCTTCCACGCCCTGGAGGAGCTGGACGCCGTCAAGCGTTCGGTCGGCGCGCTCGTGAAGCGCCTTGAGGCGCTCGAGCACCGCGTCGCGGCCCTCGAGTCGCCTCGTGGGTGACCCTCAGGTCGCGGCGCCCACGAACCGGAGCGAATCCCACGTGCCCGAAGCCATGGGAAATGACTTGGCGAAGGAGTGAACCCGCTCACTCGAACTCACCGGAGGGAGGCATCCCTTCGGGCCCCCTGCCCTTCTCGGCCGGCTTGGGGCCCTTCGCGGCGATCACATCGTCGATGCGCAGCACCATGACCGCGGCATCCGTCGCCGAGGCGATCGTCTGCTTCGGAATCCGAGCGGGTTCCACGACGCCGAGGCGCTCCATGTCCGCGGGTTTCATCTGGAAGGGGTCCACGCCCACAGCGTGCTTGCCCTCGTTGTGGTCCCGTCGAAGGGCGATGAGAGCGTCGATGGGGTCCATCCCCGCGTTCTCCGCGAGCGTGCGCGGAATGGCCTCGAGGGCGTTCGCGAACGCCTCGATCGCGAGTTGCTCCCTCCCGCCGACGGACGCCGCTCGCTCCCGGAGACCGAGGGCGAGCTCCATCTGGATGGCTCCGCCGCCGTACACGTACTCGCCGTCCTCCGCCGCGAGCGCCACGACGCTGATGGCATCCTCGAGGGACCGATCCATCTCGTCGACCACATGTTCCGTTCCTCCTCGGAGGACGATTGACACGGCATGCGGGTTCCTGCACCCCGTGACGAAGGTCATCTTGTCGTTTCCGATCCGCCGCTCGTATACTTCCCTCGCGGCGCCCAGATCCCCGCGGGCGAGCTCACGGATGTCCGAGACGATGCGGGCTCCAGTTGCCTTGGCGAGCTTCTTCATGTCGCTCTCCTTCGCCCGGCGCACCGCATAGATGCCCTTCTTCGCGAGGAAGTGCTGGGCCACGTCGTCGATGCCCTTCTGGCAAAGCACAACGTTTGCCCCGGCGGCCGTGATCGAGTCGACATACCGCCGGAGGATGTTCTCCTCCTCCCGGAGGAACGCCTGCATCTGGGCGGGGTCGCGAATCCGGATCTCTGCGCCCACCTCCGTCTTCTTGATCTCCAGGGCCGCGTTGAGCAGGGCAATGCGCGCCCCTTCGATGCGCGCAGGCATACCGGCGTGGACGCGTTCCTTGTCCAAGACGATGCCATCGACGAGTTCCGTATCCGTCGCGTCGCCGCCCGGCTTCTTCACGACTTGGATGTCGTCATCGTCCACGTACCATCCCGTCTCCCTCTCCTGCACGACCGCCTTCACGGCGCGGTACGCGATGTCCGCGAGGAACCTTCGGTGGACCGTCACGGCCTTCGTCCCCATCGAGGTCTCCGCGATCCGGATCAACGTGTCCCGGTCCTCCAGGCGCACCTTCTGCTTCTTCACGTCGAGGATCTCTTGGGCCATCGCGGCGGCCTGGCGGTAGCCGGCCACGATGATCGTGGGATGGACCTGCTGCTCGATGAGGTCCTCCGCCTTGCGGAGGAGCTCCCCGGATAGAAGGACGGCCGACGTCGTGCCGTCTCCGCACTCCTGGTCCTGGGCCTTCGCGACCTCCACGATCATCTTTGCCGCGGGGTGGTCCACGTCGACCTCCTTCAGGATCTTGAAACCGTCGTTCGTGACCGTCACGTCGCCCAGGGAACTCACGAGCATCTTGTCCATGCCGCGAGGTCCCAAAGACGATCGCACCGCATCCGCGATCGCCCGTGCAGCCGCAATGTTGTTCGCTTGGGCCCCTCTGCCTTGCTCCCTCCGCGTGCCCTCCCTCAGGATGAGCACGGGCACCCCGCCCGTTGCTGCCATGATTGTCCCTCCTCCAACGGCACCCGCCGTTGACTGATCCCACCCAGGAGGGCAGGAGATACATGACGATTATGTTCGTTCTATACAGATGTCCGCCCGTGGCGTTCGCGACCTCCAGTCGTGGCCGTGCGACACCCCGGGTGAGGGAGACGGAGCGAATGCGCATGGACGTCCGACGTGCGGGGGGGGGCCTCGGTCCCCGTACGACCAACGTTTTATAGGTAGGCCTGGGTGGTTTATGCAGGAACGGAGTCGTCGGAGCCCATGGAGGACAACGATGTCCCGTGGAAAAGGGTCTCGAACCACCGTCGAGGAAGAAAGGTCCTGTCCCGAGTGCGGGAGCGACCACCTCGTCCGCGATTACAGCCGCGGCGAGCTGGTCTGTGCAGCCTGTGGCCTCGTCCTCACGGAAAGGGCGATTGATCAGGGTCCCGAATGGGTCGCGCACTCCATCGAAGAGGCGGACCGACTCGCCCGCACGGGACCGCCCCGGAGGACCCTCTCGGACGCCTCCGGGCTGACGACCGTCCTCCCGTTTCCGACCCGGGACATCCGCGGGAAGCGGATTCCCGAGCGAGACCGGAGTACGTTCTATCGGCTGCGGAGGTTGCAAATCGTCGCTGGCTCCAGCCGCCGCGGGGAGCGCGCCTTCCGGGACGCGGTGCGAAGCCTGAACCGGGTCGTTTCCCGCATGGGCCTGCCGAACTCCGTGAGGGACGAGGCGGGTTTCATTTGCCGTAAGGCGATCGAAAGCGGACATGCCCGGGGGCGATCCGTCACGGGCCTCATTGCCGCGGCCGTCTACGCCTCGTGCCGGATCTGTGGCGTCCCACGCACGCTCGACGAAATGGAAGACATGACGGGGGTACCACGGAAGACGATTGCGAGGGACTACCGGGAGCTCGTCCGGCGTCGAGCCCTCCGGGCCGCCCCGCTCCCGCGGCCTCAGGACTATGTGGGCCGGTTCTGCGCGGAACTTGGGCTGGGCCACCAGGTGGAGGCGGAAGCCCTGCGAATCCTTCAGTGGCTGGACACGACCGCCGCCTTCGGTGCGGTGTCACCCGTGGGGACCGCGGCCGTGGCGATCTACGTGGCCGCCCGGTCATGCGGCGAACCTCGGCACCAGACCGAGATTGCGAAGGTCACCGGCGTGAGCGAGGTCACGCTTCGCAGCCGGTTGCAGATGCTCCGAGGATTCGCGGAGGGTACGTCCGGGCGTGGTCGCCTCCTGCGAAGCTGAGGATGCGCATGCTCCAACTTCCTTGAACGCGTCCTTCTTCCGCTCCCTTCATCCGAGTCGAGGCGGACCATAGTCTGAGACAGGTCGGTCGAGAAGAGCCACGGAGGCCTTGAGTCGCCTTCGAAACAGGGGTCGCCGGCGGACGCCGTCAGGCGATCTCGTATCAGCCGCTAATTCCCGAGTACGACTCGTGGGAAGCTTCTCGTGCGACATGCTGGAAGAGCTGGTGCCCGAGCCGCGTCGCATCGTCCAGCCGGTCCGGCGTCGCGACCTTCGCAACGACCGTCAGCTGCCCCGGACGGACGAACGTCTCGAGGCGAATCGAGTCATCCTCGAGCGTCCAGGCGAGGCTCATTCCTTCAGGGAATTCCGAGAGGCCGTACCACCGCAGCGGGCCGATCCATGTGCCGCGTAGCGCCTGAACCAGGCCGCGCAGATCGACGCTCGCCGGCAGATACGTCTGGAGGATCGTGATCCCAGGCTCCTCCGACCGCAAGGCCGAGGGGCTGACGACCGCCATCGCCCGTGGCGTCGCGCGATATCCGAGTTCCGTGCGTTCGATGAGATCGTCCTCTGCGAGCCGGTGCAACGCGCGAGAAAGCTTCTCCGGATGGATCCCGAGGCGCCGCCGGAGTCCTTGGAAGGCCACGCGAGAGCGCGGGTCCTGGGACAGGAACTCGAGGACCTCGCGGTCGTGTTCCCGCAGGTCGACGATGGCTTCCCGCGCGGATGGGTCCGCGGTCGTCGGGACCATAGCGGCGCCCTCACGACGGCGGTCGAGCTTAAGCCTGCGCGTCGTGAGACTCCCGGCTGATAACGAAGGAAGAACGAGCGCCTCCGGCAAGCCCCGTGGATCGATCGCCGCCAACGTACCTCGAGGTAATCTCGCGTGGCCCCGGCCGTCGTCACAGGTCATCGATGTCGGAGAGCTGAGGCGCCGGTTCCCGCCGAACCCGCTGGAGCGGGCCGGGCGCCCACCAATTGTACCTCCCCGCAAGGACCATCACGGCGGGCACGAGATAGATCCGGACGACCATCGAATCGAGGAGGATCACGAAGGCCAGTGCGAACCCGATCTCCTGGAGGAAGGGCGATGGGCTCAACATGAGGGTCGCGAAGGCGCCCGCCATCACGATTCCACAGGCGCTGATGATCCCGCCCGTGCGGGTCGTCGCCTCCGCGATCGCCTCCCGGTCCGATTTCCCACGGGCGACCTCCTCGCGCACCCGAGTGATGATGAAGATGTCGTAGTCCATCCCGAGCCCCATCGCCATCACGAAGAGAGCGAGGGGCAGGATGAACACCACGTCCAGGCCCCGCCAGAAATGGAAGAGGACGATCGTGAGGGCGAGGGTCCACGAGATGCTCAGGAGGATTGTCAGGATCGCCCTCGCGGGGATGAGGACGGAGCCGAGGACGAAGAGCAGGACGACGAAGAGGCCGATGATCACGACGATTGCCATGAGCTGCAGATCCCGGTTCGTGTTGTCTCGGACGTCGTTCAGGATCGCGCTCACGCCGCCGAGGTAGAGGTCCGCCGCCGCGAGCTCCGGGTTCGATTGTTGGGTACTCGCGATCAGGACCGCAAGGCGGTCGATCGTCGCGATAGCTTCACGGGAGAACGGGTCGTCGCGGAGGACGACACTCAGGCGGACCGTGCGGTTGTCCTTTCCGACGTACGCCGACATCGCCGCCACGATCGCCTCGCGCTGGGCCTGCGGCATCGAGGATAGGTTCCGATAGTCCACGTCGCTCCCCTGCGGGTTCGGCGGGCCTTCCACGCTCGCCACACGCGATTCCTGCGCGAGGATGTCGGACGACAAGCTCCGCAAGGCGTCGAGCCTCGGAACCGATGCGTTGCCGTCGGGCAGCAGCACCTCGCCCGAGAACCGCACGATGAGATACGAGGGGAAGATGAACCCGTAGCCGAAGGACGCGCTGATCTCGTCGAGCCCCTCGCTCGATTCCGTCGGCGGCAGACCTGCGGAGAAGTCGAACGTTGGCTCGTCCGTGAGGACGACGTACGTTGCGGGGATTGTGATCAGGACGGCCACGAGGAGGACCGCCTTCGCCCGCTTCATCGAGAACTCCGCGGCACGACGGAAGTATCGCTCCGACCTCGTGAGCTCCGTCTTCGGCCGTGGCCGAGCGACCTTGTGCCCTGAAGGCCAGAACACGCGGTTCCCCAGGAGCATGAGGATCGCGGGCGTAAAGGTCAGGGCCAGGCCGAGCGCCACCGTGACCGCGAACCCGATTGTCAGTCCCATCGTCTTCAGGATCGGGAAGGATCCGAGGGAGAGGGCCGCGAAGGAGATCAGCACGGCACCTCCGCTCGTCGTGACACTCTCCCCGGCCCAGATCACCGCATTCCGGACGGCTTCTTTCTTGTCGCGTCCATCTTGGCGCTCGTCGCGGTACCGAGAGACGAGGAAGATGCTGTAGTCGGTACCCGTCGCGAGGAGGATCGTCTGAAGCACCGCGGTCACGGTGAAGTCGACGGCGAAGAGGTACACCGCGACGACGTACACGAAGAGGTTCGCGATCATCAGCGCGATCGCAATCGTGAGGATGGGGAACGCAGGGGACACGGTCGAGCGGAAGTAGAGTCCGATGAGGACGATCGCGAGGACGATCGTCGCGATGAATTCCGCGCCGCCCCCGATCGTCTCCTCTTGGTCCACGTCGGACGGGGCGCTCCCTGTCACGTACACCGGCGTCGGGAGGCCGTACTCCTGCCGGAGGCGAGAGACCAGGTCCCGCACGATGAGGACGTCCTCGACGACGGGCTGCCTACGGTCCGCATCGATGAACCGTGTCTCCTTCTCGAACTCGTAGTTCGCGAGGAGGATCGTCCGGTCCGCGCTCACGTAGAACTGCGACACATCGACAGGCAAGACGAGCGGCGTCGCAGCGAGGTCGTACCGGAGGACTTCCTGCCGGGCGAACGCGCGGAGTTCCGCGTCCGTCGGGAGGGCGCTCACGGACGCGTACAGATCCTCGAAGAATGGGAGGCGGGCCTCAGCGACCTGCGTGAACACCGATAAGCCGTATGAGACCTGGAGGTCCGCGTTCGAGAAGTTTGCGAGGCTGAAGACGAGTAGCATGCCAAGCTGGACCCCCCGCTGCTCGGGCGTGAAGAGTACTTCCGCGAAGGGGGAGCCCAAGAAGGCGGGGAGGCTTTGCGCGATTACGATGTCCGCGCGGACGGACGGAGGCACGCTATCGAGGGACGCGTTCCCGAAGGAGGCCCGCCAGGCCTGATCGAACGTCGTGAGCCACGCGTCCCCCCATTGGAAGGCCGCGAACGGGAGCTCGTTCAGGCAGGCGCGGGCCGCGGCATATCCCGTTCCGTTGCGGTCCGGCGAGCCCGCGTCCCATGCGGGGACGAAGCACGCCGGGAGGCCCCAGTAGACTCCCACAGCGGTCTGGGTGAAGCCGACCTGCGCGTGGACGGTTGATGCAAGTTCGACCGCGAGCTCGTACGCGTATGATTCGTAGACCGCGTAGATCGTTGCGGCCGACGGGTCGAGGAGGAACTCGATAGGTCGGTCAAGGGGCAGGGTCCCTCCGGTCTGGACGGTCAGCGATACGGATTCGCCTGGGGCCAGGGCGGCGGACCGGACAATCGCCTCGTGGAGGTCCACGACAAAGCGTCGGTACTCCGCGTGTGTGACGTTCGTCGCGACGAGGACGATTGTCGCGCTGCTGTTCGCCTGACGACCGGGGAACTGCTCCTCCACGATCCGCTGGGCCTGAGCGGACTCCGTGTCCTCTGGGAGGGTGGACGACTGGGAGAAGGACACGACGTCCCCGACCCGCCAGACCTGGTTCGCGGCGAGGGCTCCCAGGAACAGGAGGATCCATGCGATCACGAAGAGCCGGTAGTGTTTCGTGACCCAGCTCGCAATCGCGCGAAAGATCGCGTATCCTTCCTCAGACGATCGACGCATCTCTCCACCGGCTCGGTATCGGACCCGGCGTCGTCACACGGCGAGGCGCCCTGCGTCTACGACGACCTTGCGGCCCACGCGGACGGTCGCCCGGCTGAGCCGCCCACCCAGGCCGAAGTCCGTGCGGTTCCGGCCTCCTTCCTCCGAGTTGTCCCCGATGGAGATCTCGACGCATCCGGAGACGAGGTCGTCTTGGAGGAATCCGTAGGCGGCCTCGGGGTTGATCCCGATCGAGAGGGTCGCGAGGCGGTCTTTCGGTCCCTTCGCGCGGTCGTAGTTTGCCTGCGGCATCTCCGCGTTCGCGGACGCGCTCCAGGACGCCCGGCCGCCATGGAAGGCGAACGCGACGTCCATTACGTTCCGTCCAAGGTAGGGGGCAGGCTGGTCCGCGCGGAACGTCCCCTCGCCGGTCGACTCATCCGGAGAGACGAGCGCATAGCCGGGCGGGACGTTCGTCATGAAGTGACCCGCCTTGACGTCCTCGGCATCGACGATCCCGTCATCCGTCCGAGCCTCGCGTCCGGCCAGCTCGAAGGTGAGCTGGGTCCCGTTCGGCGCGGTGACCTCGACCTCCGCCTCCTTCGAGAGCATGGCGGCGAGTTTCCGGCCCTTCCGGGCGATCGGCCCGAAGTCCGTCGAGGTCGCGCGGAGGACCATCTCCCGCCACGCGTCGTAGTCGAATCCGTACGACTGCGCGCGCTCCCGCGTCACGTACCCGAACAGGAGCCTCGCACCGCGAAGCCTCGCTTTCTCTGCGCGACGGTACCACTCCGAGTTGTACGCCGCGGCCGCCTGGGACTTCGGCATGTTCTTCCGATAGCGGGCGATGTCCGCCGGCCCCGGGAGGAAGATGTACGCGTCGGCCTTCGAGAGCGCGGCCCATTCGGACGCGGAGACCTGGCCGAGCTTCGTCGTCGGCAGGGTCTCCACGCCCCGCCAGTACGTCTCCTCGTCCTCGAATAAGAGCGTCGGCCGTGCGCCGACGGAGCGGAGCTCGTAGACGATTTCCTTCGCGGCGTCGAGTCCGTGGTTCCAGCACTCGACGATCACGTTCTCCTTCGGTTGGACTCGGAGGCTGCGGCGGACGACGTTCTTCGCGAGGGCCTCGAATTCGGCCATGGGCATCCCGGGCCGCGCGAAGTCGACGCTCGGATAAATAGATACCCTACGTGCGTCGAAGCACCTAAGCGCCGGCGCATCGTTCCCCGTCCCAAGGCGAACGATGGTCGGGTCCGTCGCGGTGCAGCTCTCCGCCTCCGAGCGGACGACCCTTCGGCGCCTCGCGGACGCGCTCGTGCCGTCCATCGGAGTTTCTGACGACACAAACGGTTTCTACCGACGGAAGGCGACGGATCTCCTCGTCGACGAAGACGTGGTGCGGATCATCGAGCGATACGTGTCATCGAAGGACCGGGCGGATTTCCGCCGCCTGCTCCACACGGTCGAAAGCCCGTTTCTGAATCTCATCCTGTGCCGGAGCCCGCGATCCTTTCAATCGATGGATCCGCAAGAGCGAGAGGAATACCTCCTCGGCTGGGCACGGAGTCGCTTGGGCGTGAAGCGTCGCGGGTTCCACGCGATTAAGCGGCTCGTCCTCTTCCTGACGTACGCGAAGACCTCCCGGGACGGGCGGAATCCGAACTGGTCCGCGATCGGGTACGATGGGCCCTCTCCGGGAGGCGGGCCCGTCAGTCCCTTGGACGATCTTCGGATTGTGCCAATCCGTCCGGATCGGGAGACGAACTTGGAGTGCGACGTCTGCGTGATCGGGAGCGGGGCGGGCGGCGCGGCGGTCGCCGCGAAGCTCTCGCAGGCCGGCTGGAAGGTCGTCGTCCTCGAAGCTGGACCCTACCGGGCCTCGGCAGACTTCTCGCAGCTCGAGGCGGAGACGTACGACGCGATGTTCGAGCGGCACGGCGTGCTCACGACCCAAGACCTGGCGTTCGGCGTCCTCGCCGGCCGGACGGCTGGCGGGAGCGCGACGATCAACTGGATGACGTCGTTGCGGCCGCCGACGTGGGCGCGCGCGGAGTGGGACCGGGCTTGCGGCATGGCGGGCGTCGCGGGGCCGGAGTTCGACCGGATCCTCGATGACGTGTGGTCCCGCTTGGGCGTCACCACGGAGGAAAGCATCGTGAACCCGTCGAACGACGCACTCCGCCGCGGATGCGAGGCCCTGGGATTTCGGATGGGTCTCGACTACGACGTCATCCCGAGGAACGCCCGCGGGTGCGAGGGGAGATGCGACTTCTGCTTCTTCGGGTGCGTATACGATGCGAAGCAGTCGCCGCTCGTCACGTATCTGCCGGACGCCTATCGTGCCGGCGCACGGTTCCTCTTCGACGCCCGGGCCGACCGGGTCCTCATCGAAGGGGGCGAGGCCCGTGGCGTCGAGGCGTCCCACTCGTCCGGAGGTCGCGAGGTCCCTGTCCACATCCGCGCGCGGGCCGTCGTCGTGGCGGGTGGCGCGGTCCAGACGCCGGCGATCCTCCTGCGTTCCGGCGTCCGGTTCCGGGGCGTCGGTCTCGGACTGCGTCTCGATCCCACGACCGCTGTGCTCGCGGAGTACCCGCATCGGGTCGAGATGTGGAAGGGGCCGATGCAGACGATTGTCGTGAAGCGCTTCCAGGACTCCGATGAAGGCCATCACGGCCCCTGGTTCGAGAGCGCGCCGGGCCACCCGGGCCTTGCGGCGCTGGCGCTCCCCTGGTCCGGCGGACGATCGCACAAGGACGGGATGCGCCGCATCGCCCACGCGGCGGCTTCGATCGTCCTCGTCCGCGATGTCTCGGAAGGCCGCGTGCGGATCGACGTGCAGGGCGAGCCGGTCCTCGACTACCGCCTCGCGCCCCGCGACCGGGCGAACCTCGTCCGCGGACTCCAAGAGGTCGGAAGGATCCATCTCGCCGCCGGGGCGCGTCGGATCGCGACCCTCCATCTCCAGGAATGCAGCGTCGGGGATGGCCACGCGCCGATATCGCCCGGTGACTTCGATGCGTTCCTCGATCGGATCGCTCAGCTGGGAATCAGGGAGAACGGCGTCGCGCTCTTCTCCGCCCACCCGATGGGCTCCGCCCGCGCGGGGGGCGATCCCCGCACGAGCACCGCGAGGCCGACCGGCGAATGCCACGAGGTCCGGAATCTCTGGATCGGGGACGGGAGTCTCTTGCCAACGGCGCCGGGCGTGAATCCCATGATCACGATCACGGCCCTCGCGATTCGAACAGCGGGGTTCGTCCACGAGCGGCGCTCGTCGGGCATCTAGCCGTCCGCAAGCCAGAGGCCCGCCGGCCGAACGGGCCCCTTCTGCTGAAACCGCTCGTATCCGAGAGCCCGCACATCCAGGCTCCTCGCCTCCCCCTTCACGATCATCTCTGCAAGGAGGAGTCCCACGGCAGGGCTAATCATGACCCCGTAGCCGGACATGCCGTTGGCCAGGAAGAGACCTTTCGCCTCGCGGACGGGTCCCAGGACCGGCAGCTGATCGGGCGTAAAGGTGACGATCCCCGACCACGCATTCGCGATCTGTGTGTCCGCGAGCTTCGGCACCCGGTGAACTGCGGCCCCCACGGCCCGGAGCTTGAGGGCCCAGTCCGTCTCCGGATTCACGGGGTCCTGCGCGGCCGTGTCCTCGACGAGTCCCAGGACGAAGCCGCCGTCCCGCTCCTGGCGGAAGTAGAAGCGTCCCGTCACGTCGACGTACATCGGCCGGTCGGGCGGAATCTCGGGGTGGGGCGTCGTCACGAAGATTTGCCGCTGCCACACTCGGACCGGGAGGTCGAACCCGAGGGGCCGAAGGAGGTCGTTGCACCAAGGCCCTGCCGCATTCACGACCACGGACGCTCGGACGTCCCCTTGCGGGGTCCGCACGCCGACCACGTCGCCTCTGTCCAGCAGGATTCGGTCCACGGTCGTCCGGACTCGGATCCGGGCCCCGTCCCGCGCGGCGGCCTCCGCGTACCCCTTCGCAACGGAATGCGGATCGCAGAATCCCGCTTCACGGCACAGGAGGCCCGCCGCGATGTCGTCCGTCCGCATCTCCGGGAAGAGATCCTGGACCTGGTTCGGCTCGACGAGCTCGTGGTGGAGTCCGTGGCGCCGACCGATCTCCGCCGCGGCGTCGATGTGCGTCCGGTGGCGGGGAGAGGTGACCGTCTCCAGGTACGGTCGGTCCACGAAGTCTGCCGTGTGCCCCGTGACCTCGGGGAACCGGCGGAGCTCCTCCCAGCCGATCTTCGCGAGCCCCACGTTCACGTCCGTCGAGTACGTCGTCTCGACGATCCCGACGCTCCGTCCGGTCGAGCCGGCGGCGAGATGGCTCCGCTCGAGCAATATGATGTCCCGCATCCCGAGCCGCGTGAGGTGGAACGCAATGCTCGTCCCGATCACGCCACCGCCCACCACGACGACCTCGGCCCGTTCCGCCATGGATCTGCGCGCCAATCGGACCGCGGCGAATAACCTTGCGGTCGCTTCAGGTCGGACCCTTCGCGAGGTCCCCCGGCGGAATCATCTCTTCCTGGACGCTGTCCACCTGGAGGGTGGCATGGGCGATGTCGAACTCCTCCCGAAGGCGGGCCTGGATGCGGTCCACGAGCATCCCCGCGTCCTTCACGGTCATGTCCCCCGACACGAGGATGTGGCCCGTGAGCCAGTGGAGCCCCGAGGTCACGGTCCAGATGTGGAGGTCGTGCACCGCACGGACGCCCGGCACGGAGAGGATCATCTGCGCGACCTGCTCGGGTCGAAGTCCCGCGGGGGAGGCCTCGAGTACGATCCGAACGCCTTCGCGGAGTAGGCGCCCCGCGCTGATCAGGATCAGGACGACGATGAAGCCCGCGACGACGAGGTCGAACACGACGAGCCCGGTCGTCTGGATCAGGACGGCGGCCGTCACGACGCCCGCGGAGCCGAGCGTGTCCCCGTACGCATGGAGGAACGCCCCTCGCACGTTGATGTTCCGCCGGGCCGGGATCCGCAGGAGGAGAAGCATCGTGACGTTCGCCGCAAGGCCCGCGAGACCGACCGCGAACATCACGCCTCCCTCCACGGCGGGCGGCCGCGAGGAGCGTCCGTAGGCCTCGGCGAGCAGGTACACGGCGATCCCGAGCAGGAGGAGGCCGTTCGCCATCGCGGCGAGGACTTCCGTGCGATGGTAGCCGAACGACATGCGGGGCGTGTGGGGCCGCTCGGACGCCCGGACGGCCCAGAGGCTTAGGGCGAGGGCGGCCGCGTCCGTCCCGACGTGCCCGGCGTCGCTGAGGAGGGCGAGGGACCCGGAGATCCGGCTGCCCACCAGTTCCAACATGGCCGCGGCGGCGGCGATCACGAGGGCCGCGCCGAGGCGACGTCGCAGATCCATTCGCGGTGCGTGGAACGCGGGCACGACCCGGTCGTACGTCAGCGTGGGCGAGCCGCCGGGCTTCGACACGGCCAAACGTAACGGGGGCCGCGGCATGAACCTTGGCGGGTCACACGCGGCCCGTCGGCACGAGGGCCCAGTACGCGCGGTTCAGGAACCTCTTGCCGAGCCAGTCCTTGAAGTTCAACCGGGGCGGGACGGGCGGGTGCTCGTAGTCGAAGGACATCGAGATGCCCTTGTGGTACCCCGCGTCGCAGTAGCACATCACACGTCCGTCGTACGTCGCCTTCGCCGGCTGCCCCCGGAGGTCCGCGACGAGCGAGTCCGCGATGACCTTCGCCTGGAAGTGCGCGGCGGCCCCGCTCTTCGAGACGGGCACGTCCGTGCAGTCCCCGAGGCCAAAGATGTCCTCATGGGCCTTCGTGCGGAGGGTGTGCTTGTCCGTCGGAAGCCAGCCTCCGCGGTCCCCGAGGCCGGAGTCCTCGACGACCTTCGCGCCCCGATGGGGCGGCACCATGATCAGGAGGTCATAGGGGACCGTTTCGCCCTCGATCGACGTGACGGTCCTCCGTGCGGGGTCGATTGACTCCACGTTGAAGAAGATCGTCGATCGGATGTTGTGTGCCTTGAACGTCCCCTCGACCGCGCCGTTCACGTTCTCGAGGGGGAAGACCCGCGAGAGGGGCGAGAGGAAGTGGATGTCCACCCGGTCCCGCATCCCCTTCTTCGTGAAGTAGTAGTCGAGCTGGCAGGCGGCCTCCGCGGGCGCCGGCGGGCACTTGTACGGTACGCTCGCCACGGTCACGACGATCTTCCCGCCGGGGAACGTCGCGAGCGCGGCCCGCAGTCTCTCCGAAGCCTCGATCGAGTAGAAGTGGTGGGCCGCCTCCGCGTATCCGGGGAGCTCGTCGGGGTTCAGCCGCGCGCCCAGCGCCACGACGAGCCGGTCGTAATCCAGGACGGACCCGTCCGCGAGGTGCACCTTCCGCCCTTCCGGGTCGATTCGAACCGCCTCCCCGAGGACGAGCCTCACCCGCTTCCGCAGGAGCTTGCGTTCGCTCCGCACGAGCGTCGCGGGCTTCAGTTTCTCAAAGGCGACATAGACGAAGCCGGGCTGGTACACGTGGTGGCCCGTCCTGTCCACGAGGACGACCTCCGCTTCGTCCCGCCGGAGCTTCTTCGCCAGCAGGTTCGCGACGATCGTCCCGCCGACACCGCCGCCGAGGATTACGACCCGCTTCATCCTCCCCGCCTCACCGGAGCTTCTTCACGACGAACCTCGCGTACCCAGGCACCTCGACGATCTCGACGAGCTCGTGGCCCGCCTTCTGGATCCAGAAGGGGATGTCCTTCCGGGATCCCTGGTCGGAGGACCAGACTTCAATCGTCTCGCCGACCGTTGCCTGCTTGATCCCGCGGATCAGTTCCATCAACGGTCCAGGGCAGAAGGACCCGCGCGCGTCGAGGATGATCCGCTCTTCCGTGCTCACCGCCATGTTCCCGGCCTCCTCACAGGAAGAGGGTGATCTCGCCTTCCTTCGCGTTGCTGACGAACTCCCCGACGCCGACGACATCGTCGATGATTGGGTCGAGGTGCTCCTTCTTGAGGCCCATCAGGTCCAGGGTCATCGCGCATGCATGCACGCGGACGTGGCCCATTTCCTTCGCCTTCAGGAGCATGTCGTACCACGAGGGCACATTCTTCTCTTTCATCAGCTGCGCGAGCATCGGCGCGAGCTCCGCGTAGTTCACGTCCATCTTCTGGTTCGTCTGCGGCATCCCCTTGCGGAACGCGTCCAGGCCGTAGAACGTCAAGAAGATCTCGACGTCCATCCCCATCGCGACGGCGCCGGAGGCCATGATCGCGGCGGGGTACAGCTTGTCCACGGTGCCGCTGAAGACCACCATCGACATCCGGTTGGGCATCTTGTACCACCTACGGTTTCGTCGACGCGTCGCGATTAGGCCCTGCCGCAAGCGATGAATATACATGAATATTCGAACATGCGCAAGGATGCATCTAGCTCGAAGCGTCCATCCGTCACCATGGAGTCCGTGGACGAGTCCTTCTACGACATCAAGGCACGGACGATTGCCGTCCTCGCAAATCCGAAGCGCCTCCATATCGTGGACCTCCTGTCCGTGGGCGAACGGACCGTCTCGGAGCTTGCGACGGCCCTCGAACTCCCTCAGGCGACCACGTCCCAGCATCTGGCCGTCCTGCGCAAGGCGGGCGTCGTCGACACCCGCAAGGAGGGAAACTTCGTGTTTTACCGCCTCGCGGACCCGAAGATCGCCATCGCGTGCGGCGTGATGAGCGAAGCGATCCTCGGTCTCCTCCTCGCGGAGCAGGAGAGACTAAGGCCGGTCCTCCAGGTGGCGCAGAGGCAGCGGCACGCGTAAAGTACGTTCCGTGGTTTCATCGACGCGAAGGACGATTGGGCCCATGATGCAAGCCGAAATCGAGGCGATCGAGGAGACGTACCGGCATATGGAGGAAGTGATCCACAACCTCGTGGAGTGCTTCGCGATCCCGCATACGAGGATGTGCATGCGGTGGTCTCATCCGACGCGGGGCGAGTACCGCGCGGAGGTCATCGCTTGGCTCGAGGACTACGCGCTCTCGTTCCGCCGGCTCCCGTCCGTCACGATGCCCGGCCGGCCGACGTTGCGGGACTTCGCCCGAGAGTGCCTCGACGGCGAATTGCGGCCGATCCTCGAAGGACGGAACCGGGCGGTCGAGGAGAGCTACGACCAGCTCTTCCGGTGATCAGCTCACTCCTCCATCAACCAGAATTCGTTCCCGTCGGGGTCCTTGAAGACCGCGTACGTGCCCCAGTCCTCTTTCGTGGTGCCCTGAGCGAACTCCACCCCGGCCTTCCGCATGGCTTGCTCCTCCTTCTTCACGTCCTTCGTCGTGAACGAGATTCCCGAGTTCCCCGGTTCGAGGTCGTAGAAACCCTCGCACAGATGGAACGCGATGTTCTCCTTCTTAGGCGCGACGGTGATCCAGTGGCCCTGGTGGTCGCGGACCTCGAACCCGAGCTTCTCTTGGTACCATTTGGCCGACGTCTTCCCGTCCTTCACGACGAGTGCGATGGTCGCGAGGCGCATCATGGAAGACGGCAGCCGTTCTCCTCCGATAAATCCTGCGGCGGGCGAACCCTCATGGGGTCCTCGGGCATTCGTTTTTCCATGGGCGGGAGCCGCAGGCTCTCGATCGCGAAGGCGTTTGTCTCGGAGCTCCGGCAGCGGGAGGGTCCGAACCTCGTCGCCGCAGGCGTCTACGGCTCCGTGGCTCGCGGCGAGGACCGGGAGCACTCGGACATCGACCTCCTCGTCGTCGTCCGAAGGCATAGGCGGAGCATCTCTCACCGCATGCTCGAGGGGACCCTCGTCACGGTCTTGCAGCTCACGCCGGACGAGGCAAGGGCCGAAGTCCACGGTTCCCGTGCGGGTCTGAACGACGTCCTCGGAGGCTGGCGCTCCCTCCGCCCCCTCCACGACCCCCGGGGCCTCCTTGCTCGACTGCGCCGCCATGCGATGCATCCATCGAAATCGCAGTTCCACGGGGCCGCTGCGATGCATCTCCTGGAGACGTTCGAGGACCTGGGGAAGCTCCGGAACGCCGTCGTCGCGGGCGACCGGGAGGAGGCCCGTGAGATGGCCGTCTGGTACACCGGAGCAGCGATGGGAAGCCTCCACGACTTGGACGGCCGCGTACTCACGACCGGACGTCGCGGATTCATCGAGTTGAGGGGCCACGGGACGCTCGATGAGGCCGTGCGTCGGCTCCGCTATGAAACCCTCTCCCTACGCGAGACCGCGCGGCTCGCGGAGCGGATCTGGTCGGATCTCGTTGCGCTCGCCCGGCGACGGGGCATCCCGACGCCGGGCTGAGGGACGGGAAGTCCTCCGGAAGGCTTTAGGGCCGGGCATCCATCTGTCTGGGAGAGAGGGATTCTGTATCGGTGCCGCCGACCTTACGGCCCTCCAGCTCGGCCTTGAAACGGCGGGTCCCGCGCTGTTCCTCGTGGGTCTCTTCCTGTATGCGATCGCAGCGGCTGTTTTCCTGCCGATTCCCGTCGAGCCCTTCCTCAACTTCTATCCCGAGATCGACGTGGTGGTCAAAGCTGTCGTTCTCGGGCTCGGGAAAGCCGTCGGAGCCATCGCCATTTTCTACATCGGCTTCACCGTGAACCGCTGGCTTGAGGGCTGGATGGAACGGCACCCTCGGTGGGCGAAGATCCTCAAGTTCCTCGAACGATTCGTTCGCAGGACGCGGTGGTTCGGCCTCACGATTCTCCTCTCGATCCCGCTCATGAGCGACACGGCCGTGAACTACTTCTACTCCCTGCTCAACGAGGAGGGTCACTCGATCAGCCGCTGGCAGTTCGTCCTTGCGAACTTGGTCGGTGGCGTCGCCCGCGCGTATCTCTGGCTCTGGCTCGTCCCGCTCGCGGTGGGCTGAGCCGAGTCACTTCGCTGAGATCCCCCGCTTGGACGCCTTCGCGAACGCCTCCAGGAAGCCCTGCGTGAGGTCGCTCGCGGTGATGATCCCCTGGACGTTGTCGAGGCGCGTGACGACGAGCGACCGGGTCTTCTTCTCAATCATCACCCGGGCGGCGGCCCGGAGGGTCGTGAGCGGGCTCACCGTGAACACGGGGGAGCTCATGACCTGCCGGACGGCCACCTTTGCGGGGTTCTTGCCCTTCGCGGTGACCTTCCAGAGGATGTCCCGGTCCGTGAGGATCCCGGTCGGCCGGCCATATTCCACGACAACGAGGCCGCCGATCTTCTTGGCCGCCATTCGCTTCGCGGCCTCCAGGACGGTCCGGTCCGGATCCACGACGACCACGTCGCGCGTCATCATGTCCCGAACGAAGACCATCCAAGTCCCCATGGGATATGGAGGAACCATTTGAAGGCTTGGGACGACCCTTCGCGGGCCGGGTTCGCATCCCTGGGAGACGGCCACCTCACGCGGCCGCTTGGTCGGGCGTCTTCCCGCGGACGGATTCCCGCTCCACGTCCCACGGCATCCGATGGCCCATGGGACCGAGGCGCAGACGCCGGCGGCAGGCGGGGAACCTCGAGCAGCCGAGGAACGCCCAGCCGTTCGACGCCCGTCGGCGGACGAACCGGCCTTCCCCGCACGCGTCGCACGGGCCGAAATCGCTCTCCAGGAACGTCGCGTCTCGCAGCCATCGGGCGAGGGATGCCTCGTTCACCTGGAGTTCACGCAGGACGGCTCGGAGGCCCGTCCGGGATTCGGACACGATCTCAGCGAGGGTCGACCGCCCCTCCGCGATGTCCGTCATCCGCTCCTCGAGTCGGCCCGTCATCGCAACGCTTGCGACATCGGGGGCGTAGAGCTCGAGGGCCTCGATGAGCGCTCGTCCCGTGGCGCCCGTCCGCATCGCGCGTCCCGTCACATACTGCCGCCGGAAGAGGAGATCGAGGATTTCGTGGCGCGTCGATTTCGTCCCAAGCCCGAGGCGTTCCATCGTGATGAGGAGAGACCCTTGCGTGTGCAGGGGCGGCGGTCGACTCCAACCCTCCGCAAGCCGGAGGTCCAGGATGGGAAGGGCCTGCCCCACGAGGGGCGGCGGGAGCGCCGCAGTCGGGTCCGGATCCGGAAGGAGTTCCCTCCATCCTGCGGAGACCTTTTCGCGTCCGATGGCACGGAACGCCGTGTCTCCCACCCGGAGCAGGACGTCGGTCACCCGCCACACGCACGGCGGGGAGAGCGTCGCGAGGAATCGTCGCGCGACCGCGTCGAAGATCTGCGCACGTGCGGCGGACCGGCGCTTTGCCGGCGTGGCGGTCGGGTGAATGGGCGGATGGTCCGTCGTGTGGACGGGGCCCCTCATCGGCACGAGCGATGGCTGTGCAAGGAGCCGGTCGACGGCGTCGCGATACCGCGACGCCCGGAGTCGCTCTAGGATGTCCCACAGGTTCAAGGACGCCGGATATACCGTGTTATCGGTCCGGGGATAGCTGATCTCGCCGCGGACGTAGAGGTCCTGGGCGATCGCCATCGCGCGAGAAGCCGAGAACCCGTTCCGGGACGCCTGCGCAAGGAAGGAGGTCGTGTTGAACGGGGCCGGCGGCGGTTCCCGTTCCTCCCGTCGGTCGATGCGCTCCACGATTGCCTCGTCCGCCATCCGGGCGAGGGCGATGACCGCCTTCGCGCCGCCTTCCTCCCAATAGGGTCCCTCCGCTCCGGTCGCTTCGATGGGTGGGTTCCCTGCGGTCAGCACGACGTTCCAAAAGGGCCGCGGGACGAACTCGTCACGTTCGCGCTCCCGGGCCGTGACGATCGCCAGGGTGGGGGTCTGCACGCGGCCGGCGGAGAGGACCTGACGTCCGGTTCCGCACCGGGCGGTCAGGAAGCGCGTGAGGACCGCCCCCCATGCCAAGTCGATACGCTGGCGTGCCGCGGCGGCTTCCGCGAGGCGCCAGTCGGGATCCGTGAGGTCGTGGAACGCACGACGGATTTCCGTCGACGTCATCGCGCTGAACCTCGCGCGTCTTGCCGGCAGGTCGGGCCGTCGATTCCGGAGGGTCTCCAACGCTTCGACGCCGATTAACTCCCCCTCTCGATCGTAGTCCGTCGCCAGGATGACTTCGTCGATGGAATCGGCCAGTCGACGGAGGGCCTCGTGAAGGGCGTACGGCGTTTCACGGCGGATCGGGTCCGCGTCGATGAGGGCATCAAAGTCCGTCGAAGCCCAGTCGGAGCGGGCATCCGGATAATCGATCTCGACGACATGTCCTCGCAGGGGGAACACGATCCACTCCTGCTCGCCGGACGAGAACTGGAAGTAGCTCACGCCGTCTGCCCGGATCTTGTCCGCCATCCCTTCTGACAGGAGTTGGGCCAAGCGCAGGGCGGCACTGTGTTTTTCCGCGAGGACGAGCCGCCGCAACCTAGGCTGCATTTGTCGAGCAGATACTTAATAATGTCTATGCGAGAGCGTGAATTTTCGCGACGAAGGCGGCGAAGGGGCTCGAACCGTTGGATGCCAGATCCGGATCCGGTCGTCCGGCACCTCGATGGACCGGACGTCGGCCGCGTGGTCTCGATGAACGAGGGAGGCACACATGTGGCCTGGACGGTGCCACCTGCCACATCGCGACGCGAGAGGTTCTCAGGCCTCGGCGGAAGGGATAAATCGCGTGCGTCGTCTCCCATGGTCGGATGCCCGGCGTCCTCGCGGAGTCGCTCGAAACCGACCTCCGGTGCCCGCCCGGGGAGGCTGAGACCCTCGCTTCCCTCGCCCGCGAGTGCGTGCCGCGGATCGCCGGGGGCCCTGAGGACACGGACGAGGACCTCGTCGTCCGGCTCCGCGATCCTCGCGTGTTCGGCGAGTTCGCGGTGTCGCTCCTCGAGGACTCGCGTCTCTCCGACCCGGTCCGGACCGCCTTGGCGGAGCGGGCGTTCGACCTCCTCCCCCTTCCGCGCGGCGAGGGAGAGGTGATCGTGGTCGAGTCGCGAGCCCCGTCCCGCCTCCTCGACGCAGCCGCCTTCCTCGCCCGCGGGGACCGGCTGAGCGTCCTCCACGTCCTCCATCTCCTGTACGCGCTCTTCCTGAACCGCGCGCTGGTCACGCGGGTCGACCGTGGCGTGCGGTCCTTCGTCCTCGCGCGGGTCCTGGCGAATCCGGAGGTGAACGGGAGTCTCCGCGCGTTCTATGCGGCGATGCACCTCGCCGCGGTCCCCGAGCCGGAGGCTCATGCGGAGTTCCGACGGGCCATGAAAGATCCTTCGATCGATGCCTCCCTGAAATCGTCCCTGGCGGCGCTCGCCGAGGACCCGGACCGTGGACGGCGGCTCCTTCTGGCGATCGCCCAGGAGGAGGGGCTCGTGGCGTCGGGACCCGACGGATCGGAGGAGCCGCAGGCGATTGCGACGATCCCGAGGTTGCCAGAACGCCTCCGTCCGATTGCGCGCCGGTGGCGCGACCGGAATGTGCAGCGGGACCCCGTCAGAATTCGATGAGGCCGGAGGGTTCCTCCGACCGCAGACGTCGCAGCGGATGGCGGCTCTCCGCCAATCGTATGCGCTCATCGACGAGGGCGGAGACGCGTTCATCCTCGAGGGGTACGAACGGTCGCACCCCGAGTTCCCGCACGATCACGTCCGCCTCCCGCGGGTACCGGCTGACGAGATTGGAAAGCGCAATCGCGTCCGCCATCCCGACCGTACGCGCTGACAGGAATCGTTCGAGTGCCAGCAGATCCTTCGCGTACATGGCGTCCGCCTCGTACCGCCGCTCCAAAATGGTCTGTCGTACGAAGTTCGTTCGGGGGGTCAACGCATTCAAGGTGGTATCTCCGGGGGTCGGGGGCCACTTGCGCCGTGGCATAAAATGCTTTGCCGTGGATTATCACGTCGATTGCCGAAGGTCTCGACAGCCGTCGATATGCGAGTGGACCAAGGCGATGGCAGCCTTCGCACAACCCCCTCGTTTCGAAAGGAAACCTCGCAAGGGACTCGGGTGGGAGGCACGCCCAGATCCATGCCGCGGCAACTAGGACAACACGAACCGAAGGCTTATCTATCAGAGGATTCGTCGATGCGCAATTCCGGCCCCTAGTACGAGCCGGGAGGGGTGCACCCTATGCGTATCTCCGCCTCGTCAACAGCGAACCGCAGGTTCCGCCTCGTGGCCATGACGCTCCTCGCGGCCGGGATCCTCGTGCTGCAGCTCGGCGTGCCAGCCCTGGCGTCCGGACCGAACGGCGCGATCCAGGGATATGCCTTGGATGGGTCCTCCGGGCTTCCCGTCGAGGGAGCCCTCGTGCGGATCGAGCCGGACGGTCTCCCCTGGGTGTACGAAATCATGACGGACGCGAGCGGCTACTTCGAGGCGTCCGTCGTTCCCCAGAGGTACAATCTGATCGTCCTCCACGGCGACTACCGATTCTTCCAGGTCCAGGTCGACGTCGGCTCCCTCGAGACCCGCTGGGTGAACGCGTCCCTCGACGCAGCGTCTCCGAGGTCGGCCTCCGTCCGGGGATACGTGACGGACAGCGTGACGACCGACCCCGTGACCGTCGGGCGAGTCGTGGCGATTCCCATCCTCCCTCCCTTCGAGTACGTGAACGTGAGCAACTTGGACCCCACGACGGGGTTCTATGCGATCGGTCTCGTCCCTGGCGACTACCAACTGTTCACGGACAGCACGATCGGGTACTTCGGATTCGCGACGTCCGTCTCCGTGGCCGACGGCGAGGTCCTCTGGCTCAACGTCACCGTCGACCCGAATCCCTTCGACTCGAGCGTCACGGGCGTCGTGTACGACGCGAGCACCCTGAGCCCCATCGTCGGTGCGATTGTCTCCGTGGACGTTGACGACCTCTTCCTCCCGAACGTGACCACGGATGGCTCGGGTGCCTACACGATTCCGGTCCCCGCGGGCTCCGCCACCGTCACGGGCAATGCCCTCGGGTACGGCCCGGACACGGAGTTCGTTTCCGTGGCCCCGATGACGACCTATCCGCTCGACCTGTTCCTTCGGCCGATTCTTGGCTCGATCCGGGGATACGTTTCCGATAGCGGGACGGCCCTCCCCGTCCCGAATGCGACCGTGAGTGCATCGGACTTCGATGGCTACTTCGACGAACGTGTGACCGACGGGAGCGGCCACTATGAAATCCCTGTGCCAGCTGGATCCCTCACCTTGGAGGGGTCGGCTTCCGGCTACCTCCCCTACGGAGCTGACTTGTTCTTGACGGAGGGCGAAATCCTATGGTGGAACTTCTCGATGGTCCCGATCCCGCCGATTGTAGCGACGGTTCAGGGTTACGTCATCGACGCCTCCAGTGGGTCCCACGTCCCGAGCATGACGGTCGCGGTTTTCGACGTGTTCTCCGGATTCAGCAATGTCACGTTGGCGGACGTCACGGGCTTCTATGCGTTGGGCGTCGTTGAGAGCGCCGTCCTCATTGCCCTCGTCCCCGCCGGAGGAGGATACGCCGGGGGCCAGACGTTCACGAGCGCCTCGGCCGGTGACGTCGTCTGGGCGAACATCACAATCTACCCGCTCAACGCGACGGTGCGCGTCCACGTCACGGATGCCCTCACGGGCCTGCCCATCTCCGGGGCGTTTGCGAGTCTCTCCTGGGGTTTCACATACTTCGCGACCAACGGCACGGATGCCGGTGGCAACGCGGACATGCTCTCTCCCGCGACGATGGACGTCGACCTGTTCGTTTCGGCCGGCGGATACTACACGGATTCCCGGACGATGACCGTCGCACCCGCCCTGAATGCCGTGGATATCGCGCTGTATCCCATGTTGCCCTTCGACGTACTCGTTCGTGGGTACATCACGGAGAACGGGACCGGCACTCCGATTGCGGGCGCCCAGGTTGAGGCCAGTGGCTATCCCTTTTCGACGATCTGGAATTTCACGGATTCCTCCGGCTACGTTGAGCTGTGGATTGTCGCCCAGCCTCAAATCGTTCGCGCGACACAACCCGGGTACGCCTCGAACGAAACTTCGGTCAGCCCCGGCTCCGGAGACATCGTTTGGGTGAACCTGACCCTCGACTTCGACCCGGTTCCCCCGCGGTTCGTCGCCTTCACCGCGACGCCTGACGTCGGCGTGAATCCGGCGAATCCGACCGCCCTCGTGGCGGACATCCTCGAGAAGAAGCTGGATCCGCAGAACACGGCGATGACCCTCCTCCGACTGATGAACGCCACCGGACCCAACGGCACGTTCCTGGGAATCGGTCCTGTGGATCCTGCCGACCTGGTGATCTCTCAACCCGCCTCCGGCGAATACACGGTTTCGACGACGTGGGATTCGAGGAGCGTGGGAGGGTGGATCCAGAACGGATCGGCGTCGGAGTGGTGGCCGTCCACGCCCGGATTCTTCCCGGAGACGGACGGGGTGTTTGGCTACTGGTTCAATGGCACGATCCCGTCGCCCGACCTTTCCCTGGCGCTGTTCAATCGGGCAAGCGGCGACTTGGCCCTCGTCTTTTCCTTCACGTATGGCATTATCGCTCCCGCAGACCAGCCGACCTCGACGTTCACCCCCGCCGGGTCCGGACTGGTGATCGACCTGGGGACCGGACAGATCCTCGGTCCCGCGCCGATCTTGGGGGCGGCGTTCGAGCTCGCCGGGCTCCGATTCGCATACGACGAAGTCGTCCCGTCCGGCGGCTACGCCGCGTTCCTAGAGGCGACGGACACGGCGGGGAACTGGAACTACTCGGTGGCGTTCTTCGAGGTCGACGTCACCCCGCCGGTCGCCAACGCCGGTCCCGACCAAACGGTGGACGAAGACACGACGGTCACGTTCGACGGGAGCGGGTCGAGCGACAACGCGGGCATCGACGACTACACCTGGACCTTCACGGATGGCACCGCGCAGATCCTGTCCGGGTCGTCTCCGACCTACGTGTTCGCGAACCCGGGTATCTACGTCGTGACCCTCACCGTCCGGGATGCGGGTGGATCCTCGGCGACCGACACGCTAACCGTGACGGTCCTCGACGTCACAGCCCCGGCGGCGAATGCAGGCCTCGACCAAACCGTGGATGAAGACACACCGGTCACCTTCGACGGAAGCGGTTCGACGGACAATGTAGGCGTCGTCAACTACACCTGGACGTTCTCGGACGGAGGACCGGTCGCTCTGTATGGGAGCTCTCCCAGCTATGTCTTCGCGAGCCCGGGGACCTATGTGGTGAGCCTCACGACGGTCGACGCCGCAGGCAATTCCGGAACGGACTCGATGACCGTGATCGTGCTCGACGTCACCCCGCCGGTCGCCAACGCCGGTCTCGACCAAACGGTGGACGAAGACACGACGGTCACGTTCGACGGGAGCAGCTCCACGGACAATGTCGGTGTGGCGAACTACACATGGACCTTCGTGGATGGTGGACCGCGCACGCTATACGGCTCGACTCCGAGCTACGTCTTTGGCGCCCCGGGGTCCTATGCCGTCACGCTCACGGCCTCCGACGGAGCCGGAAACCTCGCAGCGGACACTTTGTCGGTCACGGTGCGTGATGTCACCCCGCCCGCCGCCAACGCGGGTCCCGATCAGACAGTGGACGAAGACACGACGGTCACGTTCGACGGAACCGGATCGAGCGACAACGTCGGCGTCGCGAACTACACTTGGGCGCTCACGGACGGCGTGGCTCGAACGCTCTACGGCGTTTCCACAACGTACGTCTTCGCGACGCCCGGGAGCTACTCGGTCACACTCACGGTACGCGACGCGGCGGGGGCTTCGTCGACGGACACATTGGCGGTCACGGTCCGAGACGTGACGGACCCGACGGTCGCCATGGGGACCCCCGCGGCAGGCGCGACGCTGTCCGGTCTCATTACCGTGGACGCCACCGCCGCCGACAACGTCGGGGTCGTGCGGGTCGAACTCCGTGTCGACGGCATCCTCGTCGCGACGGATTCGTCATCCCCGTATGCGTTCGCCCTCAACACGGCGAACTACTCCGACGGATCCCACACGGTCCGTGTGACGGCCTTCGACGCCGCCGGCAACTCGGTCTCGGCCGAGCGCACGGTCACGTTCTCGAATCCTCTGCCCCAACAGGGCTTGGGACTCGAGGGCTACGCGGCGATCCTTCTTGTCGCCGTGGCGGCAGTCTCCCTTCTCGCGTGGATGCTCCTCCGGCGCAGGAGGGGCCCTCCACCTGCGGAACGGGAGCAGCCGGCCGAGACCCAGGATCGCTCCTCCGGGCGACCCCCGACCGAGGATTCGAATCCACCCAGAGACGAGCTGTGAGGTCCTCGGGCGAGGGATGGCGTCTGCGGTCCTCCCGGCCCCGAGGCACCCGGGCGGTCGCGAGGATTCGGACCTTAGGGATCCGAGCAGTCGCGCGTGTAGCCGCAGCGGCGGCAGATGACCTTGCATTGTCGCTCGAACGTGGGCCCACCGCAGACATCGCAAGGGTCCTCGATCGCGCTCCCCGTCGTGGTCATCGGGTCCCTCGCGGCGTCCGCCCCGTCCCCCATCTCGAGTCCCGGAGGAGCCGCACGGCCTAATGGCCCTGTCGCTCCTCGATCAGGTCATCCTCGGTATTTTTGGAAATCCTCGAGGGCGACGATCGCGGCGTTCCGTCCGGGCGCCCCTGTCACTCCGCCTCCGGGATGGGCGCTGCTCCCGCAGAGGTAAAGGCCCTCGACGGGCATGCGATATCCGGACCATCCAGGCATCGGCCGCAACGAGAACAGCTGGTCCGGCGTCATGTCCGTCTGGTAGATGCAGCCGCCCGGGAGGCCCCACTCCCGCTCCATGTCCAGAGGCGAGAGGACCTCCCGCGATTCGATCCCTCTCGGGAGGTTCGGCGCGAACCGGGCGAGGGTGTCGATGATCGTGTCTCCGACCTCTTCCTTCCTGTCGTCCCAGTCGCCCTCCCGAAGCTTGTACGGACTGTACTGACTGTAGATCGACAGGGTGAACTTCCCCGGAGGCGCGAGGCTCGGATCCGTGACAGAATGAAGGACGCAGTCGAGGAACGGTTCCCGGGAGGGCACGCCCCACTTCGCGTCATCCCAGGCGCGCTCGAGGTAGTCGACGGACGGGCAGACGTCGATGTAACCTCGGTGGTGCGGCTGGATCGTCCTGCCCGGACGGCACGTGAAGTCCGGGAGTTCCGTCAGGACCGCGTTCACCTTCGTGACCACGCCGCTCGCCTTGATCCGCCGGACCCTCGCCAGGAAGTCAGGGTCGATTCCCTCCGGGTCCATGAGCCGGAGGAACGTCGTCTTGATGTCGACGCTCGATAGGATGATCCGGGCGTCGAATCGCGTGCCGTCCTCGAGTTCCACGCCGGTCGCCCGCCGCCCGCTTCGCACGATCGACCGTACCCCTGCCGACGTGCGGATCGTGGCGCCGTGGTGCTCCGCGGCCCTCGCAAGGGCGATCGAGATTCCGCCCATGCCGCCCTTCGCATACCCGAACGTCTGCTTGACGCCGTTGATCTCGTGGAGGAGCATGTGGCCCAGCATGAGGGCCGTTCCCGGCGTCCTCGGGCCGGCAGGCAGGCCGATCGTCGTCGCCGTGGCGAGCATCGCCTTGACCTCCTCGGACTCGAAGAA
>Ga0209619_10000012_pt1 | contig 83800 bp, 73 predicted proteins | sample Rifsed16ft3_FD_184011 | JGI IMG/M metagenome (GOLD analysis project Ga0209619, IMG submission 184011) | Soil microbial communities from Rifle, Colorado, USA - sediment 16ft 3 (version 2) | ecosystem: Environmental > Terrestrial > Deep subsurface > Rock core/Sediment | place: Rifle, Colorado... | reverse complement strand
GGTCCTGGTACTTCACGATCACCCGGTACGCCCGGTGGACCCGGACCATCAAGTCGGGGAACGAGAAGCAGTCATCCCACACCAGGAAATCCTGATCGCCGACATCCACGATTTCCGGATTGATCAGCGTCCAACGCTTGGTGTTTTCGGCGACGAAAACCAGCCTGATCGGCGCCCCGATCTGCGGGGCCGCGATGGCGCGGCCGTTGCCGTGCCGCTCCTGCCAGTCGCGGAGTGTGTCCCGCAGGTCGTCCGCCACGACGCGGACGGCCGGAGAGCGGGGGTTAGCGATCGGCTGGCAGCGTGCTCGGAGGACCGGGTCCCCGAGGAGCCGAATGCGATGAACCGTCATGCCCCCAATCTACGGCCGGATGGAGCGGGCGAAAGGCGCCGACCATGATCGCGGGCATTATCCTGGCGGCCGGGGAGTCGCGCCGGATGGGCTTCCCCAAAGCACTCCTCCTGTATCGTGGCAAGACGTTTCTGGAGAGTGTGCTTGAGGCGGGCGGTGCGGCTGGACTCGAGCCCGCAGTGGTCGTGCTGGGACCCGATGCTCCCAAGATATTGAATTCAGTTGACTTACGTGGAGTGATCGTGGCTCGGAACCAGCGCCCGGAAACCGGACAAATAGGCTCTATCAAGCACGGAGTAACAGCCATAATCAACCATCCAGTTGAGGCGGCCGTCGTCTGGCCTGTAGATCAACCTCACGTGCTGGTTGGGACCGTCGAGCTACTGATCCAGGAGTTCCGTAGGCGGCACACTGCCATCGCCGTCCCCACGTACCATGGGCGGCGGGGCCACCCGGTGCTGTTCGGAAAGGCGGTGTTTCAGGAGCTACTGGACGCCCCGCATGACGTTGGCGCTCGGGCAGTTACGCGCGCCGACCCGGCCCGCGTGGCCGAGGTTCCCGCGAACGACCCGGCCGTGCTGGAAGACATAGACACGCCCGATGCCTACGAGGACTTGGTCCGCCGTTCCGGCCCACCGGGGAACCCGTAAGTGGTTATTGCTCTGCACATTCAGACTTCACAAACAAAACTGTTCTTTTAGTTTGCCAAACGCAGTCCAGCTGGCTAAATTCTCCCCGTATGCAGACGTTACCCCCAGGGCTCACCCCTCACAAAGGCCTGCGCGGCGAGGTCCTTCTCGAGCTGAAGCGGCACCAGCCGCTCACGGTCAAGGAGCTCGCTGACCGTCACGGCGTCTCGCCCACGGCCGTGCGCCGTCATCTCAAGGAACTTGAGTTGGAGCAGCTCGTCGTGTACCGGCGCGAGCAGCGGGGTCAGGGTGCGCCGACCTTCGCGTTCCGTCTGACGCCGGACGGCGAGGCGCTGTTCCCCAAGCGGTACGAAGAAGCGCTGACCGCCGCGTTGGAGTTCGTGGAGCGGCACGGCGGTCGCCAGGCGGTAAGCCGATTCTTCGCCGAGCACTTCGACGGAGAGGCGGCGAAGCTCAAGGCTCAGCTGAGCGAGGCGAGCTTGGAGGAGCGGCTGGCGGCCGTGGCGGAGCTGCTCTCCCGCCAGGGGTTCATGGCGGAGTGGACCACGGACGGAGCCGGGGTGCGGATCGCGGAGCACAACTGCGCCATGCACGCGGTGGCCGAGCGATTCCCGGAGGTCTGCCACGAGGAGCTGCAGTTCCTCAAGCAGGTGCTGGGACGGGACGTCGAGCGCAAGAGTCACATCGTCGCGGGCTGTAATGCCTGTGAGTACTCCGTGGGTCTGGTGCAGCTGGCCGACCCGCGCCGGGCCGCCCTGGTCCCCCAGGAGCAAGGATGACGAGCATCGAGACCCGCGTACTCCAGCCGTACAAGTACGGCTTCGTCACGGACATCGAGTCGGAGCTCGCACCGGCCGGCTTGAACCAGGACATCATCCGGCTGATTTCCGCCAAAAAGGGCGAGCCGGAATGGATGCTGGAGTGGCGTCTCAAGGCGTATCGCCATTGGCTCGAGATGCAGGAGCCTAAGTGGGCCAACGTGCAGTACGGGCCCATCGACTACCAGGCGATCCACTACTACGCCGCCCCCAAGCGCCCCAAGCAGCTGAAGAGCCTTGACGAGGTGGACCCCAAGCTGCTGGAGACGTTCGAGAAGCTGGGCATCCCCATTTCGGAGCAGAAGCGCTTCGCCGGCGTGGCCGTGGACGCGGTGTTCGACAGCGTGTCCGTGGCCACGACCTTCAAGGAAACGCTGGCCAAGGCGGGCGTGATTTTCCTGCCCATCTCGGAAGCGATCCGCGAGCATCCGGACCTGGTGCGGAAGTGGCTCGGCTCGGTCGTGCCCTACAACGACAACTTCTTCGCCGCGCTCAACTCGGCGGTATTCACCGACGGCTCGTTCGCCTACATCCCCAAGGGCGTTCGGTGCCCGCTCGAGCTATCCACCTATTTCCGGATCAACGCCCAGGCCACGGGACAGTTCGAGCGCACCCTCATCGTGGCGGAAGAGGGGAGCTACGTGCGCTACCTCGAGGGCTGCTCCGCCCCGTCACGCGACGAGAACCAGCTGCACGCGGCCGTGGTCGAGCTGGTGGCCCTGGACGACGCGCAGATCAAGTACTCGACCATTCAGAACTGGTATCCGGGGGACGAGCAGGGCAAGGGCGGCATCTACAACTTCGTCACCAAGCGCGGCAAGTGCGCCGGCAAGAACTCCAAGATCTCCTGGACCCAGGTGGAGACCGGCTCCGCCATCACCTGGAAGTACCCGGGCTGCATCCTCCAGGGAGACCACTCCGTCGGCGAGTTCTACTCGGTGGCCGTGACCAACAACCGGCAGCAGGCGGACACCGGCACCAAGATGATTCACCTGGGCAAGAACACCAAGAGCACCATCATCTCCAAGGGGATTTCAGCGGGCCACGGGCAGAACACCTACCGCGGCCTGGTGAAGATCATGAAAGGTGCGGAAGGCGCCAGGAACTACTCGCAGTGCGACTCGATGCTGATTGGGGATAAGTGCGGCGCGCACACCTTCCCGTACATCGACGTGCGCAACAGCTCGGCCATCATGGAGCACGAGGCCTCCACGTCCAAGATCGGCGAGGACCAGATCTTCTACCTGCGGCAGCGCGGCCTGAAGGCGGAGGACGCCGTCTCGATGATCGTGAACGGCTTTTGCAAGGAAGTGTTCCGCGAGCTGCCCATGGAATTTGCGGTCGAGGCGCAACACCTCTTGGGCATCAGCCTCGAGGGCAGCGTCGGATGACGGACAACGGACAACGGATATCGGACATCGCATGCCACCAATGTTGGAAATAAAGAACCTCCACGCCTCCGCCGAGGGTCATGAAATCCTTCGCGGTGTGGATCTGGTCGTGAACGTCGGGGAGGTCCACGCCATCATGGGCCCCAACGGCTCCGGCAAGAGCACCTTGGCGCAGGTGCTCGCCGGGCAACCGGCGTACACGGTCACCCAGGGGTCGGTGCGCTACGAGGGGCAGGATCTGCTGGACATGGACCCGGAGGAGCGCGCCCAGGCGGGCGTCTTCTTGGCCTTCCAGTACCCGGTCGCGATCCGGGGCGTCACCAACGCCTACTTCCTGCGGGCAGCGCTGAACGCGATCCGCAAGGCGCGGGGCGAGCCCGAGCTGGATCCTATCGACTTCCTCGCGGTGCTGGAGGAGAAGCTCCAGGCCATCGGCTGGGACGACAGCTTCGTCAACCGGCCGGTCAACGAGGGCTTCTCCGGCGGGGAGAAGAAGCGGAACGAAATCCTCCAGATGGCGGTGCTGGAACCCAAGCTCGCGGTCCTGGACGAAACCGACTCCGGGCTGGACATCGACGCGTTGAAGACGGTGGCGGAAGCGGTGAACCGCCTCCGCTCGCCGTCGAGGGCCACGGTCGTGGTCACCCACTACCAACGCCTGCTGAACTACATCGTTCCGGACTTCGTCCACGTGCTGGTGGACGGCCGCATCGCGCGCTCCGGCGGCAAGGAGCTGGCGCTGGAGCTGGAAGAGAAGGGGTACGACTGGATCAAGCCGGAGGCGGCCGTCGCATGACGCACGCGGTGGACGCGCGGGATGGCTACCTCGCCGAATTCCGGCGGTTCGCGGACAATGGCGCCGGCGCGGCCCCCGCCTGGCTTCAGGAGCTGCGGCAGGCCGGCATCGAGCGGTTCGCGGCGGTCGGGTTCCCCAACACGCGGCAGGAAGAGTGGCGCTTCACGGACATAGCCCCGCTGACCCAGACGCCGTTCACGCTGCCAACCTCTCCCGGAACCAGGGCCTCGCCCGAAGCGGTTGAGGACATGCTGGGTGGAGCCACGGGTGCGCGGCTGGTGTTCGTGGATGGCGTATTCCGGCCGGAATTGTCTATCGCCAGGGGATTGCCATCGGGCGTGAAGCTCGGGAGCCTTGGGCAAGCGCTGCAGCGTGACGGCGACCTGCTGGCCGCCCACCTCGGCCGCTACGCCAGCATCGAGCGCAACCCGTTCACCGCGCTCAGCGCGGCCTTCGTGCGGGAGGGCGCGTTCGTCCATGTCGCCCGCGGCGTCTCGGTGGGGCAGCCCCTCTACCTGCTGTTCCTCACGTCCGGGGCGGCGCAGGGCCGCATCACCCATCCCCGCAACCTGATCGTCCTGGAGCGGGAGGCGCAGGCCACGGTGGTCGAAGCCTACGCCACCCTGGGCGCGGCTCGGCACCTGACCAACGCGGTTACCGAGTTCGTCCTGGAGGACGGCGCAGAGGGGCGGCACGTCCGGATCCAGCGCGAGAGTGACACGGCCTTCCACATGGCGACCTCGCAGTCCCACCAGGGCAGGGACAGTAGGTTCTCATCCTGTTCCTTGGCGTTCGGTGCCGGACTGTCGCGGCACGACGTGAACGCCGTGCTGGATGGTAGAGGCGCCCAGCTGCTGCTCAACGGGCTGTCGGTGCTGGCGGGCCGGCAGCACGTGGACTACCACACCATGATCGACCACGCGCAGCCGCATTGCGAGAGCCACGAGCTGTTTAACGGCGTGCTCGCCGACCATGCGCGCGGCGTGTTCAATGGGCGGATCATCGTCCGGCCCGGGGCCCAGCGGACCGACTCCAAGCAGACCAACAACAACGTCCTGTTGTCGGAAGCGGCGCGGGCCGACAGCCAGCCGCAGCTCGAGATCTACGCCGACGACGTGAAGTGCACCCACGGCGCCACCATCGGTCCGCTGGACCCGAACGCGTTGTTCTACCTGGAGACCCGGGGCGTGGGGGCGGACGCCGCGCGGCAACTCATGACCTACGGTTTCGCCGCGGACGTCGTCTCGCGGATCGACGTGCCCGAGGTCCGGGAGCGGCTGGACCGCCTGGTGCGCGCCCGCTTGGCCGCATGACGACGGTTCGTAGCCCGGGGCGCCGCGCGGCGACCGGGAGGCGAACCGGGTGGGACCTCAAGCGGGTTCGCCGGGATTTCCCGGTGCTGGCCCGCACCGTGAACGGCAAGCGGCTGGTGTACCTCGACAACGCCGCGACCGCCCAAAAACCCCAACCGGTGCTCGACGCGCTCACCCGGTTCTACACCGAATACAATGCCAACATCCACCGGGCGGTGTACACGCTCAGCGAGGAGGCGACGGCCGCCTACGAGGGCACCCGCGCCAACGTGCAGGGGTTTCTCGGCGCGGCCGAGCGCCAAGAGATCGTCTTCGTCCGCGGCACCACGGAGGCGATCAACCTCGTGGCGCACAGCTTCGTCCGGCCGCGGCTCGCGCCCGGCGACGAGGTCGTGATCACGGCCATGGAGCATCACTCGAACATCGTGCCGTGGCAGATCGTGTGCGGAGAGCGCGGCGCGCGCCTGCGGGTGGCGCCCATGAACCGCGACGGGGAGCTGCTCCTCGACCAGTATGCCGCACTGCTTACGCCGCGCACCAGGTTCGTGTCGGTGGTGCACGTCTCCAACTCGCTGGGCACCATCAACCCGGTGCAGGAGATGATTCGCCTGGCGCACGCGCGCGGGATTCCGGTGCTGGTGGACGGCGCGCAGGCGGTGCCGCACATGCGGGTGGATGTCCCCCAGCTAGGCTGTGATTTCTATGCGTTCTCCGGACACAAGATCTACGGCCCCACCGGGATCGGCGTCCTGTACGGCCGTGCCGCGCTGCTGGAGGAGATGCCGCCGTACCAGGGCGGCGGCGACATGATCCGCTCGGTGACGTTCGAAGAGACCACCTACGCTCCGGTCCCGGCCAAGTTCGAGGCGGGCACCCCGAACATTGCCGGGGTCATCGGGCTGGGCGCGGCCCTGGACTACCTGAGCGCCCTGGATTGGAGCCAGATGGCCGCCCACGAGGCCGACCTGTTGACCTACGCCTCGGACGCGGTGGCAGGTGTTCCCGGCGTGCGCCTCATCGGGACCGCCGCCCACAAGGCCGCCGTCGTCTCGTTCGTGGTGGACGGCGTGCACGCCCATGACGTCGGGACCGTCCTGGATCAGGAAGGCGTGGCGGTACGCACCGGACATCATTGCACCCAGCCCGTGATGGACTTCTTTGGCGTGCCCGCCACCGCGCGGGCCTCGTTCGCGCTCTACAACGGGCGGGACGACGTGGACGCCCTGGTGGAGGCCTTGGGCCGGGTGCGTCAGGTCTTCGCAGTATGAGCGGCCTGGGCGAGCTCTACCAGCAGCTCATCATCGACCACAATCGGAACCCGAGGAACACGGGCTCGCTCGAGGACGCCAACCGGTTCGCCTCGGGCGACAACCCGCTCTGCGGCGACAAGATCAGGCTCTATCTCAGGGTGGCGAACGACGTCATCGAAGAGATCCGCTTCGAGGGATCCGGGTGCGCGATCTCGCAGGCCTCGGCCTCGCTGATGACGACGGCGGTGCGCGGCAAGTCTCCGGCGGACGCCCTGAGCCTGTTCCAGGCCTTTCACGGCATGGTGACCAGTCCCCATGACGCTCCTCCCAACACCAAGGCGCTCGGCAAGCTCGCCGCGTTCGCCGGGGTCCGCACGTTTCCGGCGCGCGTGAAGTGCGCCAACCTCGCCTGGCATACGCTGCGCGCCGCGCTCCAGGGCCAGCCGCAAGCCGTCAGCACGGAGTAACGGAGCCGTGGCGGACACGCGGCACCAGTCCGCACTCTACCAGCAGCTCATCCTGGAGCACTACCGCCACCCCAACAACCACGGCCGCCTGGCCGCGCCCACACATCGCGCCGCCGAGCGGAACCCGCTCTGCGGCGACGAGCTGTCGGTCGAGTGTCTGGTCTCCGATGGGCTGATCGCCGACGTCGCCTTCGATGGGCGCGCCTGCTCGGTGAGTCAGGCATCCGCGTCCATCATGACTCAGGCGGTCCGCGGGCGCTCGGCCCAAGCGGTCGTGGCGTTGGCTGACGCCTTCGCTGCGCGGCTCAAGGGCGACCAGCCGCGTGTCACCGTGCCGCTGGGAGAACTCGAGGGCCTGCTGCCGATAGCTCGGTTTCCCGCCAGGATCGCCTGCGCCCTGCTTCCCTGGAACGCGTTGATCGGAGCGCTGGAGCGGGGAGGGAAGGGAATGCTGAGTATTGAACCAGGAATCTAAGAACTTGAAGTGATTTTCGAAGTTCGCCATTCCCCGTTCAACATTGGATATTCCTGAGCGCCCAGCCAAGGTCCCCCTGAGGTGACCAGCACATGCCTGATCCCGTCGTGGTCCTGGAAGCCGTCACGAAGCGATACGCCGGTCACACCGCGGTTCGGGGCCTGTCCCTGGCGGTCGCCCCTGGAAGCGTCTGCGGCCTGCTGGGCCCCAACGGGGCCGGCAAGACCACCACGATGCGCATGATCATGAACATCATCGCGCCCGACGAAGGCGTGGTGCGCTTGTTCGGCGAGCGGTGGGACAGCCGCAACCTGAGTGCCCGCATTGGCTACCTGCCGGAAGAGCGCGGCCTCTACAAGAAAATGAAGGTGCTCGAGGTCTTGGTCTTCCTCGCCGAGACGAAAGGGATCGCGCGGCGCACCGCGAAACAGCGGGCCGCGGAGTGGCTCGAGCGGATGGGGCTGGCCGAGTGGAGCCTCAAGAAGGTGGACGATCTCTCGAAGGGCATGCAGCAGAAGGTGCAGTTCATCGCGACCGTGTTGCACGATCCAAACCTCCTGATTCTCGACGAACCGTTCTCCGGGCTCGACCCGGTGAACAGCCAGATCATGAAGGACACGGTGCTGGAGTTGGCGCGCCAGGGCGCCACGGTGCTGTTCTCGACGCACATCATGGAACAGGCGGAGAAGCTGTGTGACTCGGTGTGCATTATCGCGCACGGCGAAACCGTGGTGGACGGACCGCTCGCGGAGGTGAAGCGGCGGCACGGCGGGCACCACGTGATCGTCGCGGTCGAGCGGGGGAGCCAGGCGGTGGACCAGGTGTGGGCGGATCGGAGTCTCGTGGCCAAAGCGCACAACTACGGCCAGTACGCCGAAGTGGAGTTGGCCGATGGAGCGGATCCGCAGCGGCTCCTCACCACCATCCTGGAAGCCGGAGCCCGGATTTCCCGGTTCGAGGTTACCGAGGCGACGCTGAACCAGGTGTTCATCGACCTGGTTGGGCCGGACGCCGCGCGCCCCGCGGCGCGCGGGGAGGCGTGAGGCCGTGCAGCGGACCTGGGTGGTGATTCGGCGCGAATTCCTGGCCAAGGTCCGCAACAAGTGGTTCCTGATCGCGACCCTGCTGGGACCGGCCTTGATGGGGCTCGCCATGTTCCTCCCGGCGTACCTGCTGACCAAATCCACCGGCGTCCGGAACGTGACCGTGGTGGACGCTTCGTCCGACCAGGTGGGGCGCCGGATCGCGGAGGCACTCGACGGCGCGCCCCTCATTACCGCCCACTATCTTCAGACCACGTTGGCCGCCGCCGGGGACCTGGCGGATTCCCTCGCCGCCGAAGTAGGCCTCAAGTCGATCAACGGGTTCCTGCTAGTCACCGACCAGACGGTCACCGATGGCCAGGTCGAGTACCGGGGCTCGAATGTCTCTTCGCAGATGGACATGGCCAGCCTCCAGCGCTACGTGGAGGAGGCGGTGCTCACCGAGCGCCTGGAGCGCGTGGGTGTGGATCCCCGCCTGGTCGCCGATGCCCGCCTGCGGGTGGACCTGAGAACCATCAACATCCGCGGCGGAAAGACCACGGAGCAGTCCGGTCAAGCCGCGTTTTTCCTGGCCTACGTCATGTGGTTCGTGCTCTACATCGCGCTGGTGGTGTACGGTCAACTGGTCGCCGGGGCGGTGGTGGAGGAGAAATCGTCCCGGATCATCGAAGTACTCGCGTCGAGTCTCCGGCCGTTCCAGCTGCTGGCCGGCAAGGTGATTGGCGTAGGAGCGGTGGGTCTGTTTCAGCTGGTGATCTGGGCGGTCATGGCCAAGATCCTGATAGACCAACAGGCGTTTTTCCTCGACCTGTTCGGCATCCAGATACCCGGCGGTCGGGCGTTCGGTCTACCGGGCGTGCCGCTCGCGATGGTCGGCGTGTTGCTCCTCTACTTCGTGCTGGGGTTCTTCCTCTACGCCACGATGTTCGCCGCGGTGGGGGCGATGTCGAGCAGCGAGGCCGACGTGCGTCAGGCCCAACAGCCGGTACTCATGCTGATCGTGATCCCCGCGCTGCTGGCGTTCGGCGCGCTCAATGACCCCGACGGACCGATCGCGCTGACGCTGACCCTGGTGCCATTCAGCTCGCCTATCGCCATGCCGATTCGCTGGAGTGTCTCGGCCGTGCCGCTCGGCGAGCTGGCGGCGTCGGTAGGCTTGCTCCTGGTGACGACGCTCGGCGTCACTTGGGTGGCGGCGCGGATCTACCGCGTGGGGATACTGATGTACGGCAAGCGGCCCGGGCTGCGGGAGCTGGCGCGCTGGGTCGGCACCCGCTGACCGCGTAAGAAGGATCCGACCGGCGGAGAAACGATGGTCGCGGCCCGCGAGGCAGCGCCTAGATTGCCCTTCAACCATGCCGCCTTACCGCAACCTCAACGCCTGGAAACATGCGCAACGCCTCGCGGTGGAGTGCGCCAAGCTCGCCAGGGGCTTTCCGCCCTACGAGCAGGAAGCCCTGGCGGACGAGCTGCGGCGGTCGTCGTATCGCGTGCCCATCAGCATCGCGGACGGCATCGCCCGGAAAGACACCCGCTTCTGCCGGGCCTCGTTCGACAACGCGCGCGCGGCCCTCGCTGAAGTAGAGACCATCCTCGAAATCGGTCGCGACCTGGGCTATATCGACGCGTCCACCTACCGCCGGGTGGAGTCGGTCGCCACGGAGGCGAGCAAGACGCTCTACGGCTTCCTCCGGAAGATGCCCGAGGTCCCAGCGTCCGCCGCGCGGGAAGCCCTCGCCATGACCCTACGCGCGCAAAGCGCGCCCTCGACGTAGCTACGGAGATAGTGGGGCGGGTGCGAGGGGACGCACCTCGCCCCGCTGTCCCTTCCCACGGCCGGTGCGCGGTGAGTGGCGAACCGCGGGCTTGCCGCACTAGGTTTCTGCCGTGACGTCCTCCCCGTCAGTCATCGTCATCGGTGGTGGTCACGCGGGCGCCGAAGCGGCCATGGCGGCCGCACGGCTCGGTGCTCGCGTGCTGCTGGTTACGTCGAGTCTCGACACTATCGGCCAGATGTCGTGCAATCCCGCCATCGGCGGGATCGCCAAGGGCACCGTGGTGCGGGAGGTAGATGCATTGGGTGGCGTGATGGGGAGAGCCGCGGACCGCGCCACGATCCAATTCCGCATGCTGAACCGATCCAAGGGCCCGGCGGTTTGGGCACCACGGTCGCAATGCGATAGGACGATATATCGCCGAGCGGTTCGGGCGATCCTGGAAGAACCAGATAACATCTCCATAACCCAAGGCACGGTAAGGAGTTTGTCGCTACGGGGCGACCGAGTTTCCGGTGTCGTGACAATGGACGGACGGGTGTTCGAAGCCGATGCCGTCGTGCTCACGGCCGGGACGTTTCTCCGCGGGAAGATCCACTTGGGCACCGAAACGCGAATGCCGGGGGGAAGGGCGGGAGACCCGGCAGTCGTGGACATCGCGGAACAGCTGGAAGCGCTTGGGCTTGCCGTCGACCGATTCAAGACCGGCACGCCGCCGCGCGTGGATGGCCGCTCGGTCAACTACACTCGGCTCGAGCGACAGGACGGAGAGATGGAAGGCTTCCGGTTCTCGCATTTCAGCCGGTCGCCCCGCCCCCCGCAGCGTCCCTGTTGGATCACGTGGGCGGGAGAGCCCGTCAAGGACATCATCCGCAAGAACCTGCAGGCGTCGGCGCTCTACGGTGGAGCGATCGCGAGTCGCGGGCCCAGGTATTGCCCCTCGGTCGAGGACAAGATCGTCAAGTTCCCCGACGCCGAGCGGCACCAGATCTTCCTGGAGCCGGAGGGGTTGGACACGTCGGAGCTCTACGTCAACGGGCTCTCCACTTCTCTCCCCGTGGCGGTGCAACTGGAGTTCTTGGCGGCGGTTCCCGGCCTCGAGAGGGCCAGGATGACGCGGCCGGGATACGCCATCGAATACGACTACTACCCACCGCACCAGCTCACGGCGTGGCTCGAGGTGAAGGCGATCGAGCGACTCTTCTTCGCCGGGCAAATCAACGGCACCACTGGCTACGAGGAAGCTGCTGGCCAAGGGATCCTGGCGGGAATCAACGCCGTGCGGCGCGCGAACGGGGACGGGCCGATTGTCCTGGCGCGAGACGCGGCCTACGTCGGTGTCCTGGTGGACGACTTGGTCACCCGCGGCGTTGATGAGCCCTACCGCCTGTTCACATCCCGCGCCGAGTTCCGTCTGTTGCTCCGCCAGGACAACGCGTTGAGCCGGCTGGGTCCCCTGGCGGCCGAACTCGGCATGCTGGCGGCACCCGAGCGTGAGACGCTGGAGCGACGGGCGTCCGAGGAAGATCGGCTGACGCGGCTGGCGCACGCGACCGTGCTGGCGCCGTCCGCGGCGAATGCAGCCCTCGCGACATCTGGAAGCTCCCCCATTTCGGAACCACAACGGATCTCGGAGCTGGTGAAGCGGCCCGGCGTGCCGCTCAGCGCGTTGCTGGACGCGAGCGGCGCTGACCGCGGAGCCTCCGACGCTGATGCCCTCACCTCGGTGGAGATCCAGATCAAGTACGCCGGCTACCTCGACCGGGAGCGAGAAGCGGCGCGGCGGCTGACCGAGTTGGCCGAGTTTCAATTGCCGATGGATCTGCCGTATCGCGAACTCCACAGCTTGAGCACGGAGGCTCGCGAGAAGCTCGATCGGATTCGCCCCGAATCGCTTTCCCAAGCAGGTCGCATTCCCGGCATCTCGCCCAGCGATCTGCAGAACCTGGTCCTCGAAGTCGTAAGGCGCCGCAGGTCGGTCGCCTAAGAGCGGGAGGCGGCAAAGCGATACCCCCCCGTTTCACGTGAAACACGAGACAGCGCCTAGTTGCCCAACTGGGTATGAAATCGTCCTTTACGCCGCCACCGCGACGTCCTATATTCGTGGACTTGGTGGGACGCCCGGCCGCACCACACCGCGCTTGAGATTCGCGTAAGCGCCTATATAGGAACGCATTATACTGCATGTCTAGGGTCGTAGCGATCGCCAATCAGAAGGGCGGTGTCGGCAAGACTACGACGGCGGTTAACTTGGCCGCGTCGCTCGCCACCGCCGAGCGGCGCACGCTGCTCATTGACGCGGATCCGCAGGCCAATGCCACTAGCGGCGTGGGGATCGAGCGCCGGGCCCTGAGTTCCTCGCTGTACGACGCGCTGATGGACGGTGTGCCCATCCAAAGCGTGGTGCGGCCCGGCGTGCACCTCTCGTACCTCGATGTGGTGCCGGCGACGCAGGATCTGGTAGGAGCGGAGATCGAGCTGGTGAACCGGCCCGGTCGCGAGACGGTCATGCGTCAGGTGATGGCCTCGCTTACCGGCAGGTACGAGTTCGTCCTGATTGACTGTCCGCCTTCCCTGGGGCTCCTCACGCTCAACATGCTCACGGCGGCGGATTCGGTCCTGATTCCCATTCAATGCGAGTACTACGCCCTCGAAGGGCTGTCGCAGCTCTTGAACACCATCAAGCTGGTGCAGCAGAACTTCAATGCGGCGCTCGCCATCGAGGGTGTCTTGCTCACGATGCACGACAACCGGCTCAACTTGTCTCGCCAGGTCGCTGCGGAAGCCAAGGAGTACTTCGGCACCAAGATGTTCAGCTCGGTGATTCCGCGCAGTGTGCGTCTCGCCGAGGCGCCCAGCTTCGGCAAGCCAATCTTGTTATATGACGTGCAGTCCGTGGGCGCCAAGAGTTATCTCGCCCTGGCCCAAGAAGTGATCCGGAGAGCCGCGGCCCTGCCGCCGGCACCCGCCACCGCCCTCGCCGTGGGAGAAGCCCTGGCATGACAGAGCCGCGCACGCGTCGTCTTGGTCGAGGTCTCGAAGCCCTCCTCGGCCCCGCGCTGGTGGAGGCGCGGGCGGACGGTTCCGCCCGGCAGATTCCGCTCAGTGCGCTCCGGCCGAACCCCTACCAGCCGCGTCACGACTTCCCCGAGGAAGCCCTGGCCGAGCTGACCGAGTCGCTGCGCACCTCCGGTCTGCTGCAGCCCATCGTGGTTCGGCCCGCCAACGGCCAGTACGAGATCATCGCTGGCGAGCGACGATGGCGCGCCGCCGAGCGGCTGGGCTGGCAGGAGATCTCGGCGGTGGTGCGGGACGTGGACGACCGGACACTCCTCGCGCTCGCGCTGGTGGAGAACCTCCAGCGAGACGGCCTCTCGCCCATTGACGAGGCGCGCGGGTACCACCGCTTGATGTCGGAATTCAACGCGTCGCCCGCCGACGTCGCGGAGCTGATCGGCCGCGACCGATCCACGGTGGCCAACGCGGTTCGCCTGCTCAAGCTGCCGGAAGCCGTACAGCAGATGGTGCACGACGGGCGACTCACTACCGGTCACGGACGGGCCTTGCTGCAGCTGTCCGACGAGGTGGCGATCGCCCGCTTGGCGAGCACCATCGTGGAGCGCGGGCTCTCGGTTCGCGAAGTCGAGACGCTGGCGCGGGGCGACACGCCGGCCACCCGCCGAGCCGTGCGCGGCCGGCGTCGGCCCGCTCCCCAGTTGCAGCGGGTGGAGGACGCGCTGCGGCGCCGGCTTCAGACGGACGTATACGTCGTGACTCGCGGCAAGGGAGGCCGCATCACGATCAATTTCTATTCCAACGACGACCTGGCGCGATTGCTGGAAATCGTCCTCGGGGAGCCCTTCGCCGGATGAGCGCGCCGGTACGGCGGTTCGTCACGATCATGGTGCACCGAGACGGCGCGTTGGACTCGCACACCGTACGGCTTCCCCTGTGGCTGGTGCGCGCCCTGGCGGGAACCGCCTCGGCCGTGGCCGTGCTCTGGCTCCTGGGCGTGGTGCTGTACGGCCCCGTCGTGCGGACGGCGGCGCGAGTCCCCGGCATGGAGCGCGAGATCGCACGCCTGACCGCCGAGAACCGGCAGGTCACCCAGCTGGCGGCGCAGCTCGCGCGGGTGGAACAGCGGTACGAGCAGGTTCGTGCCATGCTGGGAGGCAATATCGTCCCGCCTCGGCCGGCAGGCACGGGGACACTGAGCGTGACGTACCCGATGACCGCCAAGGAACCTGGGGAGCCGCGCCGATACGAGCGCGGCCCGTCCATCCCCACGCACTGGCCGCTGAATGAAGCGGGGGTGGTGACGCGGGGCCAGGTGGGTGGCGCGGGGGACGACCCCCACCCGGGGTTGGACGTTGCGGTGCCGATGGGGACGCCGATTCGAGCCGCAGGCGGCGGCACCATCGCAGAGGCAGGAGACGATCCGGAATACGGACGCTATATCCTGGTTAACCACCCTGACGGTTATCAGTCTATGTACGGTCATGCCTCGCGGTTGCTGGTGGTTCCCGGGCAGTTCGTGCCGGCCGGGGAGGTGATCGGTCTCTCCGGCTCCACGGGGCGATCCACCGCGCCACACTTACATTTTGAGATTCGACGGGACGGCCGAGCCATCGATCCCCGGTCGATCGTGAGACAGGAGCTCTGACATGTCCATCTTCTCCTCCACCGAGGAAGCCAACGTGCCTCCCAAGCGCACCGTGGCGTCGCCCCAGCGAGAGCCCGGTCTGTCGGTGATCGCTCCGGGAATGCGGGTCGAAGGGGAGCTGGTGACCGACGGTGTCGTGAAGATCGAAGGCACGGTTGTGGGAACGGTGCGGGCCGGGCAGCAAGTCCTGGTGGCGAAGGGCGGGATGGTCGAGGGCGACATACATACCCGGGAGGCCGTCCTGGGTGGCGAGGTCCGCGGCGCCATCTTGGCTCACGAGCGAGTCGAAGTGCAGGCCACCAGCGTGGTGCACGGGGACATCGGCACGCAGCGGATCGTGGTGCACGAAGGCGGCGAGGTTAACGGGCACGTGAGGATGGGTGACCCCCGAATCCCGGTTGGGCAGGATGAAGAGGATGGAGACCCCCTTCGTCCCTCGTTCAGGGACGAAGCGGGCCGTCAGGCAGATATCCACATTTGATGTCGATTGAGCGTTGATCGGCGTAACCAGATGATTCGGCAGCGGTTACGATCATCGCGCGCAACCGGGACCTAACGTGCGCTGACGCGTCGATGGGCGAATAGTGTGTTGACGATGTCGTCAGGCGATCTCTGCAGTGATTCTCAGGGCAAGCCGGGCATTCCTTCGGATTCCAGCGGGACCGGGCCGCGCCAACGCCGTTCTGCCATACCGTCGCTGGAACTCGGCGTCGGGGATCCGCGACAACTCCACCAAGTCGAGCCGCGCCAAGCCAGGATCGGGCTCTAGTACAGGATCGTCTGCCGCTTCAGCGAACTTGACGTTCCAGGGACATACCTCCTGGCAGATGTCGCAGCCAAAGACCCAGTCCCCGAATGCGGCACCCACGTCGGGAGCCACGTCACCCCTGTGCTCGATCGTGAGGTAGGAGATGCAGGAGCGGGCGTCGAGCACGTGTGGTTCGGGGAACGCCTGCGTCGGGCAGGCGTCCAGGCACCGGCGGCAGGTACCGCAGCGGTCGGCCTCGAACGGTAGGTCCGTGGCGAGGTCGAGGTCCGTGAGGATGACCGCCAGGAAGCAGTAGGACCCGCGCTCGGGATCGATCAGCATGGTGTTCTTCCCGATCCAGCCGAGCCCCGCTCGTTGAGCCAGCTCCCGTTCGGGCACCGGTCCCGCGTCGCAGTACGGCTTCGCCATCGTGCCCTTCGGCCCCAGCGAGGTGATGTAGCGCGCCAGCTCGGCGAGTGGGGGTTCGAGGGCGGCGTGGTAGTCCCGGCCCCGCGCGTACCGCGCCACGCGACCGGTGCCCGGCGTCGGCAGTGGGTCCTCCGAGTAGTAGTTCCGGGCCACGACCACCGCGTGGGTGGCGCCGGGGAGAATCGTGGCGGGCTCGAGCCGGCGACCGGCCTGGCGGCGCAGGTACCCCATGGTGCCCGCCATACCCTGCTCCAGCCAGCGGACCAAGGCCTGCTGATGCGGAACCGGGGCGAGGTCGGTGATCCCGGCCCGCGCGAACCCCAGCGCCCGAGCCTGTTGCTTGACCAGTTGGGCTCGGGTGGCGGGGCTCAGAGGTGCATGACCCTGCGGCGCCATCGGGCGAACCGAATCACGTCTTCCATCGGTGGGACGGCCGCCTCGTTGCCATAGGCGGTGTACATGCGCCAGCGGATGTATGCCGCCGGAGGGAGCGGCAGAAATGGGGGCTGCCGGTACCACTGCCGCGCGCGAAACGCCCACAGCATACGAAGCAAGTCCACGGCCAACCTGGGGTTGAACATGGCGCGCAGGGCCAGTCGCAACGACAAACCGGCCCAGCTCCCCGGTGTCCCCTTTACATCGGGCTCCGCGTCCACGGCTCGATTTCCTCCCTCAGGCAACCCATCACTGGTATATTGGCCGCCATGACGGGCGCAAGCACGACGGCACACGCGCTGGTCCGCTACCGCGCCGAGTTTCCGGTATTCGAACGGCAAATCTACCTGAACACGTGCTCACTGGGAGCGCTCGCCCGGCGCTCGCGCGAGCGGGTGGAAGCGTTCCTCGGCGAGTGGGACGAGCGGGGGGCGGCTGCGTGGTATGACGTCTGGTGGGAGAGCCTGGCGGAGCTACGGCGGGGCTATGCCGGCGTCGTGGGCGCCCGGCCAGAGGAGATCGCGCTCCACGCCTCCGTGTCCACGGCTACCGGAGTGCTGGCGAGCGCGCTGGACTACACGCCTCGGCCCAAGGTGGTCACGACGTCACTCGACTTCCCGACGGTCACCTATCAGTGGCTTGCCAAGAGACCGCTGGGAGTCCAGGTGGAGGTGATCGAGAGTCCGGACGGCCTGTCGGTTCCGCTGGAGGCCTTTGCCCGCGCGGTGGACCATCGCACGGCGCTGGTGGCGACGTCGCACGTCTACTTCACGTCCGGAGCGGTTCAGGACGTCCGGGCCATCAGCGACCTCGCCCATGCCTGCGGTGCGCTCTGCTTGGTAGACGGGTACCAGAGCGTGGGGCAGATCCCGGTGGACGTCCGTTCTCTCGGCGTGGATTTCCTCACGGCTGGCGGGCTCAAGTGGCTGCTGGGGGGTCCCGGTATCGTCTTCATGTATGTGCGCGAGGAAGTGGGGCGGCGGTTGATACCCACGACGACGGGCTGGTTCGCCAACCAGCGCCAGTTCAGTTTCGATTCCCGCCGCATAGAGTGGCACCAGGACGCTCGCCGCTTCGAGCAAGGGACGCCGGCGCTGGCGTCGGTCTACGCGCAACTGGGCGGCTTGAGCCTGCTCCAGGAGATCGGCTGGCCCGGGATCTTCGAGGTGACGCGCGAGCTTACGGCCGATCTCACAGCCGTCGCGACTGAGCGCGGCCTTCGCCCCAACGTCGCGCCGGACCCCAGTGCGCGGTCTGCCATCGTCATGATCCCGTCCGCCGATCCCCCCGCTGCGGTGCGGCGCTTGGCGGCGACGGGCATCGTGGCGGACGCCCGGCCGGGGCACGTTCGGCTCTCACCGTTCTTCTACAACGTACGGGACGACTATGTCGCAGCCATCGAGATCCTCGCCGGCTCCTGAGACCCCGCACTCCACTGCAGAGCGGCACACCGCGGACCAAGTCCTGCTGGCCCCGCGGCCGGCCGGGGAGCGGCAGGCCTTCACCAGTTCCGATCCCTGGCGGGCGCTCAGGATTCTGGGGGAGTTCGTCGAAGGGTTCGACGCGCTGTCGGACGTGGACTGGGCGGTGACGCTGTTCGGCTCCGCGCGGGTCGAGCCGGGCGACCCGGCGTACGACCTGGCGGTCGAGACCGGCCGGAGGTTTGGCGAAGCGAACTTCGCCGTGATCACCGGTGGCGGACCCGGGGTGATGGAGGGAGGCAACAAGGGTGCCACGGGGGCCGGCACGCTCTCGATTGGGCTCAACATCGAGCTGCCGCACGAGCAGGTGGCCAACCCGCACGTCACCCGCATGATCCAGTTCCGCTACTTTTTCGTGCGGAAGACGATGTTCATCAAGTACTCCCGGGGCTTCGTGTTCCTGCCGGGGGGCTTCGGCACGCTGGACGAGCTGTTCGAGGCCCTGACGCTGATTCAGACCGGCCGCATCAAGAACTTCCCGGTGGTGCTGATGGGTCGGGCGTTCTGGGCCGGACTGCTGGATTGGCTGACCGAGACCGTGGCCCGGGAGCGAATGATCTCCCCGGAGGACCTGCATCTGTTCCACGTTACCGATGACCCGGCGGAGGCGGTGGCGTATGTGCTCGAGCGCGTTCGCCTGCAGATGATGGAGGAGTCGTCGGCCACCGGCCCAACCGGACCGTTGCGATGACCGATCAGCGGAGTGACTACCTGCGGGGGCAGCGGATCGACCCGCGTCCCATCACCGGCGCCGAAACCGTGGCCGACCTGATCGAGAACGCGTTTCTGGCGTACAACGCGGGGCGCCTGCGCGAGGGCGCACGCCTGTTCGTGGAGCGCATGCTGGCCGACGAGACGACCGTGGGCATGAGTCTCACCGGTGCGATGACGCCCGCGGGATTGGGGATGTCGAGCATCATTCCGCTGATCGAGTCCGGGTTCGTGGACTGGATCGTGTCCACCGGGGCCAACCTGTACCACGACGCCCATTTCGCCTTGGGGATGTCCATGCATCGGGGCACGCCCTTCGCCGACGACGTGGAGCTGCGCGAGCACGGCGTGGTCCGGATTTATGACATCTTCTTCGATTACTCGGTTCTCCTGCAAACCGACAAGTTCGTGCGAGAGGTTTCCGCGCGGCCCGAATTCCAGCGTCCTATGAGCACCGCAGAGTATCACTATCTGCTGGGCGGTTACGTAGGAGAGCGCGAACGGGCGCTGGGGTTGTCCCGGAAATCGGTGCTGAGCGTGGCCCACGCCTGCGCCGTGCCGATCTACACCTCGTCGCCTGGCGACTCGTCCATTGGCATGAACGTCGCCGAGCAGGCGCTGGACGGTGGTCGGCTGCGATTCGACGTCTCCACGGACGTGAACGAAACCGCGGCCATCGTGCTGGGCGCGAAGCAGAGCGGCGGGAAGAGCGCCGTGTTCATAGTGGGTGGCGGGAGCCCCAAGAACTTCGTGTTGCAGACCGAGCCCCAGATCCAGGAAGTCCTCGGCATCGACGAGCGGGGACACGACTACTATCTCCAGCTCACCGACGCCCGGGCGGACACGGGAGGCCTGTCGGGGGCCACGCCGAGCGAGGCGGTGAGTTGGGGCAAGGTCGACCCAACCCGGCTCCCGGACGCCGTGGTGTGTTACGTGGACGGCACCATCGGCCTGCCGCTGCTGGTGGCCTATGCGCTCGCCCGTCGCCCACCGCGCCCGCTCAAGCGGCTGTATGATCGGCGATCGCAACTGAACGAGCGGTTGCTGGAGGCGTATCGAGTGGCGCGCGACTTCCGCGACCAGCGGGCCGCGGTGACGACCTTGCCGAGTGTCTGATTCCCGCCGGCCGGTGACGCCCGGGGCGTACACCTGGTACGTCCTGGGCCTCCTCACCTGCGTCAACGCCATCAACTTCATTGACCGCAATATCATCTTCGCGCTGTTCGAGCCGATCAAGCACGAACTGAAGCTGACCGACACGCAGTTGGGCTGGCTGGGCTCAGCCTACATCGTGGTGTTTTCCCTGACCGCCGTTCCCCTTGGGATTCTGAGCGACTTGAAGTCGCGGCGCGCGGTCATGGCGACCGGCGTCATGCTTTGGAGCGGGTTCACCGGGCTGGGGGGGCTCGCCCGTCAATACTGGCAACTGCTGGTCTGCCGCTCCATGGTCGGGATCGGCGAAGCGGCGTATTCGCCCGCCGCCCAGTCGCTGCTATCGGACTACTTCCCACCCGCGCGACGAGCGTTTGCGCTGGGCGTCTTCTGGAGCGGGCTCGCTGTGGGCGGTGTCGCGGGCATCTGGCTGGGTGGGGAGCTGGAGCACCTGTATGGATGGCGGGCCGCGTTCCTGGCGGTGGGGTTGCCGGGCCTGGTTCTGGCCACGCTCACTGCGGTGCTGCGCGATCCGGTGAGGGGTGAGGGACGGTTTTCCCTCGGGCGCGCACTGCTGCGGTTCGAGCTTACGGTGTGGAGAGTGGCCCGCGCGGCCTGGCCGCTGTGGACGTTCGGAGGCCTGGGCCTGCTCGCCGCGTATGCACTGGAGCGGGCGGGCGTGGGCGACGCCGAGCTGGAGAGCGCGGTGTTCGGCGCAGGGCTGGTGATGGGCGTCGCGGTGACGGTGGCTCGAGCCGTGCGCCACGTGCTGCGGATGCGGCACGAGGCCGAGGCCGGTGCACCCACCTCCGTGACGCTCACCACATTGGACGAGTTCCTGGAAGCGGCCCGGTTCGTGCTACGCACCCCCACGCTAGTTTGGGCCTTCATCGGCGGGGCGCTGATCTCGTTTGCCATGAACGGCCTGGTCGGTTGGTCACCGACCTACCTCCAGCGGGTGCTGGGGCTACCGCCGGAGATCGCGGGGCGCACCATCGGATTGTGGGGCGTCGCGGCGGGCGTCCTGGGAGTCCTGTTCGGCGGGCGCCTGGGCGACCGCCTGGTCGAGCGCTGGCCCGCGGGGCGGGTCATCGCGGGATCCGCCGGGTTCGTGATCGGGGGACCGTTGTGTGTGTGGCTGCTGTCGGTGCGAGAGCTGGATTCCTTCATCCCCTTGTTTTTCAGCACGCTCTTCTTCTTCACCTGGTACCACGGCCCCGTCGCGGCCACCATCTTCGACGTGGTGCCGGCGAGCATCGGAGCGTCGGTCGTGGGCACCTATGTGTTCTTCACGCACATCGCGGGGGACGCGGTGGCGTATCCGCTGATCGGCTTCGTATCCGATCGCTTCGGCATCGAATTGGCCATGCTGCTCCTGCCGGCGGTGGGCATGCTCGGGGGGCTCATCTTCCTGCTGGCGATTCGGACCGTGGGGCGCGATATGCGCCGGCTCGCGACACAGCGCGCGGACGCTCAACGCTAGGGCTTATGGTGGTGCGGAGGGGGCTGCGTCCCCAGAGCGCGCGTTAGTGCCCAGCGCCCCGCGGTCGGAGGCATGCCCTGCCTCAGGCACTACAGCGCGCGACGGGGACGCAGCCCCCTCCGCACCGCCACACGCCCTAGCCCGGCGGCGCGAGCTCGGACAGAAACGCGATACTCTGCTCGACGTCCTTCAGGTACGCCGTCAACTCCACGGCCTTGCGCGCCGCGTCCCAGTTGAGTTCTCGCGCCGCCAGCTCCACCAGTTCCGGGGCTTCGGCGACCGCGTGCCCCGGCGTCTCGTAGAACACATGAGTGCGGCGCACCAGGAGGTCGCTCAGGGTGACGGCCATCTCCCGCCGGATCGCGTGCAGCAACTCCGCTCGGAGGGCCGGGTGGCCCGGCACGATGGGGCGCCGGAGCGCGATGTCGGACCGGGCGAGACGCGCGACCGCCGGCGCCTCCGAGCCGTAGCTTCGCACCAGGTGCTCGGCCACCTCGCTGGTGAACCCCTCCCGCTCGATGTCTCGAGCCAGGAGCGTAAGGTCATGTGCCGCTCCCCCGGGCAACTGCTCCTGGTCCGTCGGCGCCCGGCCGGGCAATGGCCGCCCGTCCAGCTCATGGAGCCGGCGCGCGACGTGATCCACCACCTGACCTGCCATCACGCGGTAGGTGGTGAGCTTCCCACCGACGATCGAGATCAGCCCCGACGGGCTGTCCACAATGCGGTGCTCGCGAGATACTTCGCCGGGGCTGGCCGAGTCGCTGGCGCGAAGCAGCGGACGCAACCCCGCCCAGGTCGAGACCACGTCGGACGGCTGCAGTCGCGCCTCGGGGTAATAGGCGTTGACCGAGCGCAGGAGGTAGATCACATCCGCCGCCGTGGCCCGCACCGTATCGGGCTCTTCGGTCGTGTCGGTGTCGGTGGTGCCGATGTAGTTCAGGTCGCCCCACGGCAGGATGAACATCACCCGCCCGTCGATCGGCGAGGTCAGCGCGATCGCCTCGCGGTTGCCGAGCCGGCTCCGGGGCACGGCCACGTGGGTGCCTTTGGTACGGCGCAACAGCGGCGGCGGGCCGTCCGACCCTCGGACCTGGTCCGACCAGGGGCCCGTAGCGTTGACCACCACCAGCGCCCGGACCGTGAAGGCCTGCCGGCTCAGCCGGTCCACGATGTGGGCGCCGCGCACCGTGCCGTCCGCCACGGCCAGCCGTTCCGCAGCGGCGTAGCTGGCCACCATGGCCCCGTGCTCGTGCGCGGAGCGGATGTTCGCTAAGGTCAGGCGCGTGTCGTCGCATTGGGCGTCGTAGTACCGCGCCCCACCCTTGAGGTCGTGCGAGCGCAGTGCCGGCTCGGCCCGCAACAGGGCACGCTTGCTCAGCACGCGGTGCAGGCGCACATTCCGGAACAGCGCGAGCAGATCGTAGACCCAGAGACCGGCAGCGAGCTTCCACAGCGGCAGGCGTCCGCCCGCGTGGATCGGGAAGAGGAACGAGCGGGGCCAGACGAGGTGCGACGCAATGGATAGCAGCGTACGGCGTTCCCGGCTGGCCTCCATGACCAGGCGCCAGTCGCCTTGTTCCAGGTACCTGAGCCCCCCGTGGATCAGGCGAGACGACCGGCCGCTGGTTCCCGATCCGAAGTCCCCTTTGTCCACCAGCGCCGTTCGGAATCCCCGCATGGCGGCGTCACGGGCGATGCCGGCGCCGGTGATCCCGCCGCCCACCACCAGCAGGTCTACCGGGTCCGCGGCCATGGCGGCCAAGTGCCGGGCCCGCGTATCCTGAGAGAAGGGAGCGTCCATCACGTGTCAGCGGGCCAGGAACGGCCCAGTGCCTGGTTCACGTGGCATGCGGGGGTGATCCGCCCGCAGAGCCGGGTGCTGGACGTCGCGTGCGGACGCGGGCGCCACGCCATCGCGGCGGCCTCGCTCGGCGCGGCGGTGACGGCCGTAGACGCCGACGCCGAGCGCATCGCGGCGGGCCGGCGGGCGGCGCGGGGCCTGCCCATTGAATGGGTCTGCGCCGACCTCGGGACGTTTCCGCTCCCTCCCCGCGCCTTCGACGTGGTGATGGTGTTCAACTACCTGGACCGATCCCGCATGCCGGAGCTTCGCGAAACCGTGAAGCCAGGGGGCTATCTGCTGTGCGAGACGTTCCTCGAGGCGCAGCGCGAGCATGGCTGGGGTCCGACGTCCGATGATCATCTCCTCAAACCCGCCGAGCTCCTTCGGTTGGTCGAGCCGTTCGAGGTCATACTGGCTCGTGAAGCGCTCGATTTCGTGGGCGGCCGACCCATGGCCGTGGCCAGCGTGCTGGCGCTGAGACCCGGCCAATGATGCGCCGCTGCCGCTCCTGCCGCCACTGCCGCTCCTGCCGCTGTCTCTGACGCTCCGCTAGGTTTCCCGCCATGGCCAGCACCAACGGGAACCGGGTCGCGATCGTCGCCGGCTGCCGGACGCCCTTCTGTCGAGCCGGAAGCGAGCTCAAGAGCCTCAGCGCGGTGGATCTGGCCCGGCACGCGACGGTCGAGCTGCTGCACCGGGCCGAGCTCGACGGCAAGCTGGTGGACGAAATGTACTTCGGGCAGGTCGTGGCCAGCCCGCTGGCTCCGAATCTGGCGCGCGAAGTGAGCCTTCTGCCCCAATTCCCTCGCACCATCCCTGCGGTCACGGTCAACCGTGCCTGCGCGTCCGCCAACACCGCCGTGGGCCAGGCCCATGACCAGATAGCCCTGGGGCACGCCCGGGTGGTGATTGCCGGCGGCGCAGAATGCCTTTCCGACATCCCCATCCTCCATTCCCGGCGGTTCTCGGACATTCTGGTCGCCGCCAGCAGAGCCAAGAGCCTGGCGGAACGCCTGCGCCTCCTGGCACAGGTCCGACCCCGCGACCTCATTCCGGTGACGCCGGCCATCGCCGAGCCCTCCACCGGCGAGACCATGGGCCAGTCCGCGGAAAAGATGGCGAAGATCAACGGAATCACGCGCGAGGCCCAGGATCGGTTTGCGCTCCGCAGCCACCAGCTTGCGTTTGCGGGCATGCAGGACGGACGTCTGCTCCAGGAGATCGCGCCGGTATTCTCGCCCACGGGAACCGCGGTGACGGCCGACAACGGCATCCGGGGCGACACCACGTGGGAGAAGATGGCCAGCCTGAAGCCGGCGTTCGACAAACGCTACGGCACGGTGACCGCGGCCAACGCGTCGCCCCTGACAGACGGTGGATCTGCGGTCCTGTTGATGAGTGACGAAGCCGCCCGCTCCCTGGGATACCAGCCCCTGGCCTACATCCGGTCCTACGCCGTGGCGGCGGTGGATCCCGCCGATCAGCTGCTGATGGGTCCCGCGTACGCCGTGCCCAGAGCGCTCGAGCGAGCCGGAATCGCGTGGAAGGACCTTGGACTGGTGGAGATGCACGAGGCCTTCGCGTCGCAGCTGCTGTCCAACATTCAGGCGCTTGAGTCCCGGGAATGGGCCCAGCAACACCTGGGCCGGTCGGAGCCGGTCGGCGAAGTGAACTGGGACACGCTCAACGTGATGGGTGGCTCCATCGCCATCGGTCACCCGTTCGGGGCCACGGGCGGGCGTCTCACCATCACGCTCGCCAACGAGATGCGCCGCCGCGACGTGCCATTCGGGCTCATCTCGGTCTGCGCCCAAGGCGGCATGGGGTTCGCGATGGTTCTGGAGCGACGCTGACGTGCCGGCGTTCAGCGTCACGGTCGCGGCCGGCATCGCGCGGGTCGTGCTGGACCTGCCTGGCGAACCGGTTAACAAGATCACGCGTGGGGTTCGGGAAGAGCTCGACGCCCTGCTGAATCGACTGGGGACCGACGAGCAAGTCCGGGCCGCAGTCCTCCTCTCCGGCAAGCCGGACACGTTCATCGCGGGCGCCGACATTGACGAGTTTGTAGCGCTTCGCTCCCAGGGAGAAGCGCGCGAGCTGGTGCGGGCCGGGCAGGCCCTGATCAACCAGCTGCCCGCGTTGGGCAAACCGATCGTCGCGGCCATCCACGGCGCCTGCCTGGGCGGCGGCCTGGAAGCCGCCCTCGCCTGCACCTACCGGGTGGCGACCGACCATCCCAAGACCACCATCGGCCTGCCCGAGGTACAGTTGGGCATCATCCCGGCAGCGGGCGGATGCCAGCGCTTGCCGCGGTTGATCGGCGTGCGCGGCGCGCTGGACATGATCCTCGCCGGCAAGACCCTGCCGGCGTCCCGCGCGTTTCGCGCCGGGATCGTGGACGAGCTGGTGCATCCGGCCATCCTCGAGCGGGTGGCGTTGGACGCTGCTCGGCGGCTGGCCGAGGGCTGGCAACCTCGCCGGCGGACGGGTGGGTTCGCGGGCTTTCTCCTGGACCGAACTGCGCCCGGTCGCGCCTTCGTGCTCCGGATGGCGCAACGTCAAGTGCTGAAGCAGACACGGGGACACTACCCTGCCCCGCTGGCGGCGCTCCGCGCCATCGGACACGGGCTGGCTCATGGCGTCGAGGCAGGTCTCGACATGGAAGCGGCACTCTTCGCCGAGCTGGCTGTGGGCGAGGTGTCCCGCAACCTGGTGCGAATCTTCTTCGCCACCACTGCGCTCAAGAAAGACCCCGGAGTCGCGGGGGACGCCCCGCCGCCCAAGCCGGTCAACGCCATCGCCGTGATCGGGGCCGGGTTCATGGGAGCGGGGATCGGCGGCGTGGCGGTGGCCCAGGCGGGCGTGGATGTGCGACTACGGGACACGGACGCAACGCGGGTAGCAAAGGGGCTGGCCGCGGCCCGGGGTATCGTGGGTGATCGCCTGAAGCGCCGCCGGATCACCAGGCACGAACATCGCCGGCTGGATGCACTGCTGTCCGGCGGCACCGGCTGGGACGGTTTCCGGCGCGCGGACCTGGTGATTGAAGCGGTCTTCGAGGATCTCGCGGTGAAGCACGCAGTGTTCCGCGAGTTGGAGGCCGTCGTGCGGGACGACTGCCTCATCGCCTCCAACACCAGCACCATCCCCATCGCGCGGATTGCGGAGGCAGTACGGCGGCCCGAGCGGGTGTTGGGCATGCACTTCTTTTCGCCGGTGGACCGGATGCCGTTGCTCGAAGTCATCGTGACCGATCGAACGGCTCCCCAGGCTACCGTGACCGCGGTGGCCTTTGGGCGTCGCATGGGCAAGACGGTCATCGTGGTTCGGGATTGCCCGGGGTTCTGGGTCAACCGCATCCTGGCGCCCTACCTGAACGAGGCGGGGCGGCTGCTCGAGGACGGCGTGCCCATGGAAGTGCTGGATGCCGCCATGGTGCGCTTCGGGTTCCCCGTGGGTCCCATCACCTTGCTGGACGAGGTGGGCCTCGACGTGGCCGAGAAGTCGTCCCATGTGCTGCATGACGCCTTTGGTGACCGGCTCGCGCCCATGGGCGGTCTCAGGCGCCTGGTGGAGAGCGGACGTCTGGGTCGCAAGAACGGCCGCGGGTTCTATCGCTACGAGAACGGGAAACGTCGCGGTCCGGACCCGGAGATTCGCGCGTTGGTGGCGAGCCAACCCTCGAATGAGGTGGCTTCGGAGGATGTCGAGGCTCGCATGGTGTTCGCGATGTTGAATGAAGCGGCGCGCGCGTCGGACGAGCAAGTGGTGCGTTCGGCGCGCGATGGAGATATCGGGGCGGTGTTCGGGATCGGGTACCCGCCGTTTCGCGGCGGACCGCTGCGCTACATGGACACCCTGGGTGCCGCGCCCGTGGTGGAGCGCCTGGAGCAACTTGAGGATCGCTACGGCCCACGGTTCGCCCCGGCTCCCGCGTTGCGGCGGATGGCGGAATCGGGCGCCCGCTTCCATGCGGGCGCCGCCCGGTAGCGTGCGTTCCGGAAGCCGTGGCGCATGCCCCGCGCCGGTGCGTTCCAGAGGGCGCGTTGGTGCGGCGTGGTCACGGCGCGCCGGGCGCTACGATCATTCAGGGCGATGAGAGCGCGGGTGGGTCCCTCTGGTCGCTGTAGTGCTACCGCCGGCGGGCGTTTGGAGAGCAGAGCCGTGGCACTAACGCGCCCGTCGGGACCCACCCGCGCTCTCATCGCCCATGCCCCACCGCGCCCAAGCGTCGAGTCCACGCCGCACCGTAGCACCCTCTGGAACGCACCGGCGCGGGCCATGGTCGACGCGCATCGGGGATACGGCGGTCGACCCCCCAGACCGCATGCTGCGTAGCACGCTACTTTGGCTGAGCCGCCGCCACGCGCTGATGCGTGCGGTCACCAGGCGCTCCCTGCCGCGCGCCTTTGCCCGCCGGTTCGTGGCGGGCGAGACGCCGGACCACGCCGTGTCCGCGGTGCGCGGGGTCAATGCCCGTGGCATGTCGGCCACGCTGGATCTCCTGGGCGAAAGCGTGACCGCGAAGGCGGAAGCGGTTGCCGCGCGCGATCAGATCCTCCGGATGGTGGACCGCATCGTGGCCGACGGCCTCAACGCCAACGTATCGGTGAAGCTCACCCAGCTGGGGCTCGACGTGGACCCGGAGGTCTGCCGCGCCAACATGCTGGCGATCCTCGAGCGCGCGGCACCGCCCCGGATTTTCGTGCGGGTGGACATGGAAGGCTCGCCCCACACCGAGCGGACCTTGCGCTTGTTTCGCGAGCACCTCCACCCCCGGTTCGGAGACCTGGTGGGCGTGGTCATTCAGAGCATGCTGCGTCGCTCGGATCGCGACGTGGAGGACCTGATCCGGATAGGCGCGCGCGTGCGGCTGGTGAAGGGCGCCTATGCCGAGTCGCACCAGATCGCCTACCCCGACAAACGGGACGTGGATGCAGCGTTCGCGCGGCAGGCCGAGCGCCTCCTCACTGCGAACTGCTACCCCGCCATCGCGACGCACGACGACCGTTTGATTGCCGCCGCCAAGCGATACGCCCACGAGCGGGGGTGCGGGCCGGAGCGGTTCGAGTTCCAGATGCTCTACGGCGTGCGGCGGGACCTCCAGGAGCGGCTGCGGGCCGACGGGTACCGCGTTCGGGTCTACATCCCGTTCGGCACGAACTGGTATCCGTATCTCATGCGCCGCTTGGCGGAGCGGCCGGCCAACATCGCCTTCATCACCGGGAGCGTCATCAAAGAGGCCCTCGCGCGGAAATGATGGACGATGCGACGCTGGGGGGATACTTCGACCGCCACGCTCGGCCACCGGCGTTCGAGGGCTCGGACGGGCGCGCGTACTCGGTCGCGCTGTACGTCGACGACGCCCCCGGGGAGGACGGCCGCTTCGGGGCGGCGCTGCTCTTTGTACGATGGACGGCCGAGGGAGACCATCCGGAGGGTCACCTCGAGACCGATTCCCTGGTCTACGGCTGGAGTCCCGGCGAAGCCGAGGCGGCCCTGCGCGCGCTGTCCCTGTGGGACGTCAAGGCGGCGCTCGAGGCGGCCATCGAGCGGCACCGCTCGTCGCCCGCATGGTAATCCGGGGGGAAGGCGTGGTGTTGAGCCGCGCGGGAGGCAGATACAGCGTGTTCTCCGGCGGGGACGTTGTCACGGCGTCCCTGCGGGGACGCCTCAAGCATGAGGACTACGATCGAATCCTGGTGGGCGATCGGGTGAAGCTGGACGTGCACCAGGACGGCTCGGTCACGATCGAAGGGGTCGAGCACCGCAAGTCCCTGCTGCGCCGCCGCAGCCCCGGCAAGCGGCGCGGGGTGCGGGCGGTCGCGGCCAACGTGGACCAGGTGGTGGTGGTGGGTTCGGTGCGGGAGCCCCAGTGGGACCCTTACTTGATGGACCGTTTCGTGGCTGTCTCGGAGGCGAGCCAGCTGCCCGTGCTGCTCGTCATCAACAAGTGCGACTTGGCTGCTGAGTACCGTGACGTAGCGGCTCCGTACCAGGCGGCGGGCTACGACGTCCTCGCCACCAGCGTGCGGACCGGGCAGGGGTTGGAGCTCCTGCGGGGGCGGCTGCTGGGCCGCGCCTCGATCTTCACCGGCCCCACGGGTGTGGGGAAATCCAGCTTGATGAACGCCCTTCAGCCGGGGCTCAAGCTCAAGACGCAGGCAGTGAGCTCCAAGAGTGGGTCGGGGCGGCACACCACGGTCACCGCGGAGATGCACCGGTTCGAACCGGAGGGATTCGTGATCGACACCCCCGGGTTGCGCGATATCGGGCTGTGGGGACTGGAGCCGCTGGATGTGGTGCACGCCTTCCCCGACATCGCGGCGCGCGCGTCCGCGTGTCGGTTCGACAACTGCCGGCACCTGGGCGAGCCCGAGTGCGCGGTCGAGGCCGCCTGCCGGCAGGGCGAGCTGGTCGCTTCGCGCCTGGAGTCGTTCCGCCGACTGCTGCAGGAGACAGTGGAGGCGGGTCGTCCGTGGGCATGAACGACGTGCCCCTGGTCGCTCCGTTCCGGGGCGAGCGGTACAGCGGTGGGGTGAGCCTGACGGAGGTTGTGGCTCCGCCGTACGACGTGATCGGCGAGAGTGAGCGCGCGACCCTGGTGCAGAGGCACCCCTGCAACGTAGTCCACGTGATTCTGCCGCAGGGCAACGGCGACCGCTACGGCCGGGCCGCGAAGCGGCTCGCCGAATGGCGGCAGCGCGGCCAGCTGGTGGCGGACCCGAGCCCGGGCGTGTACGTGGTGAGGCAGCGGTTTGCGACACCGGACGGGGCTTCGCACGTCCGTACCGGCGTGATCGCCGCCGTGGTGGCGGAGCCCTTCGCCAGGGGACGGGTGAAGCCCCATGAGAAGACTCACTCGGGTCCCAAGCAGGATCGGTTGGACCTTTTGCGGGCCACCGGCACCATGTGCGAGGCTCTGCTCATGCTGAGCCGGGATTCCAGCGGCGTGCTTCGCCGGGCGCTGGCCGGGGTCACGGCTGCTCCGCCCCTGGCCGGAGCCACCCTGGACGGGGTCGAGATCTCGTTATGGCGCGTGGACCAGCCCCGGGCTGATTCCCTCGCGGCGCCGGCGGGGGGCGAGCCGCTCTACATTGCGGACGGTCATCATCGCTACGAGACCACGGTCGCCTATCGGGCAGAGAACGCCGCGGCCGGCCACACGCTGGCATTGATCGTGCCCTTGGGCGATCCGGGCCTCGTGGTGCTGCCGACGCACCGGTTGGTGCCAGGCCAGCGGGTCCCGGGCGACGTCGTGGCGGGAATGGCGGAATATTTCGTGGTCGAGCCGCTGCGCTCTGCCGCCGCGGCGCGAGAGGCTTTGGCCGAGCTCGCCGCAGGTCCGGGCGGCTGCGTGGTGGTCCTGGAGCGCGGGGCGTACCGGCTGCGCCGTCGCTCCGGCAGCCTGCCGGCGGCGATGTCCGGCCAGGGCCCGGTGGTCGGGTCCCTGGATGTGGCCTGGGCGGATACGCTGGTGGTGCCGCCGCTCAAGCGGGCGGCGGGGGAGGAGCCGTTGCGCTACACGCCGGATCTGGAGGCCGCGTTGCGGGCGGTGCGAGACGGAGGAGCCGGCGCTGCGGTGTTGCTCAACCCACCCGCGGTGGAAGATGTGCTCGCCGTGGCCGATGCCGCGGCGTTCATGCCGCCTAAGGCGACGTTCTTCACACCCAAGGTGCCGAGCGGGCTGGTATTCCTCAATTACGGCGGAACCACGTAGGGACAGGTATTGCCCCGCGGGCATGGGATTAGACAATTTGTTGCCGTCCTTCAGTCACCATCAACGATGCAACGCAGAGGCCGCAGAGAGCGCAGAGAACGCAGAGATGTAATAGGACTTGTGACATCACAATCATCTCTGCCCTCTGCGTTCTCCGCGTTGAAATGTGGCCGCGCAACCTGAGGTTGGAGCCCGAAGATGAGCCCACGCTCGCGCGCCCGTATCCTGGGGAACCTGGAAACCATCTACCGCGAGGCGTACAACCGCGCCAAGGAGGCCGGTGACACGGCTCGGATGCTGGACCTCGATGCGGCATACCAGCGGGAGCAGCTGTTGCTGGAAGTCCTGTTGGACATCCGGGATGCGCTTCGGGCACCGGGCGAGAGTGGCGGCGTCAAGAGCGCCGTGGACAAGTTGGCCGCTGTCCACAAGCTGACGAAGCTCAGAGGCTAGGATACCTTCTGCCATGCCTGCACGCGCCAAGTCTCGCGCCGCTCCTGCCAAGGGTCCTGCCGCCCGCCTTCAGAAGGCGGATCTGCTCGAGATGTACCGGCTGATGCTGCTCTCGCGCCGCCTCGACGACAAGGAAATCCAGCTCAAACGCCAGAACCGCATCTTCTTCCAGATCTCAGGTGCGGGGCACGAGGCGGTGCTGGTCGCCGCCGCCAAGGCGCTCCAGCCGGGATACGACTGGTTCTATCCCTACTATCGGGATCGCGCCCTCTGTCTCGCCCTCGGCATGACGCCCACCGAGATGCTGCTCTCGGCCGTGGGCGCCGCGGCGGATCCCAATTCCGGTGGCCGCCAGATGCCGTCGCACTGGGGACACCAGGCGCTGAACATCGTGAGCCAGTCCAGTCCCACGGGCACCCAGTTCCTGAACGCGGTGGGGTGCGCGGAGGCCTGGCTTCGGTATGACCTGATCAAGGACATCCCGGACCGCGATCGGCTGGCCAAACCAGACGAAGTGGTGTACTGCTCCGGCGGCGACGGGGCCACCAGCGAGGGGGAGTTCTGGGAGGCGATGAACACCGCCTCCAACCTCGAGCTGCCGATTCTGTTTCTGATTGAGGACAACGAGTACGCCATCTCGGTGCCGAGGGAGGTGCAGACCGCCGGCGGATCGGTGTCCAAGCTGGTGGCCAACTTCCCGCACCTGTTTCTGGAGACGGTGGATGGGTGCGATCTGGTCGCCTCGTACGAGGTGGTGAGCCGCGCCGTGGCGCACGTTCGCGCGCGGCGGGGACCGGCGCTGGTGCATGCCAGCGTGATTCGCCCCTACTCGCACTCGCTGTCGGACGATGAGGTGTTGTATCGGCCGCCCGAGGAACGCGAGGCCGACGCCGCCCGCGACCCGGTGACGACGTTTCCGGCCCGCCTCCTGGCCGAGGGGCTCGCCACCGAGGCCGAGCTGGAGCAGATCAAGGCGGGCGTGGAAGACGACGTGAACCTGGCGGCGGAGCTGGCGCTGGCCTCGCCGCAACCGGCGGCGGAGACCGTTACCCTGCACGTCTTCTCCCCGGACGCGGACCCCACCAGCGAGCAGTTCGATACGGAGGAGGATCCGCAGTTCTCCGGCGAGCCCACCACCATGGTGGATCTGCTCAACGGGTGTCTCAAGGACGAGATGGCCCGCGATCCGCGGATCATCGTTTTTGGCCAAGACGTGGCCGATGCCTCGCGCGAGGCTGCCTTGAGCAAGGTCAAGGGGAAGGGCGGCGTGTTCAAGGTGACCTGGGGCCTCCAGCGCAAGTTCGGGAGCGATCGGGTGTACAACTCGCCGCTGGCCGAAGCCAACATCGTGGGTCGAGCCGTGGGGCTTGCGACGCGGGGGCTCAAGCCGGTGATCGAGATTCAGTTCTTCGATTACATCTGGCCCGCTTACATGCAGCTGCGGGACGAGCTGGCGCTGCTGCGCTGGCGGAGTAACAACGCCTTCAGCGCGCCCGTGGTGGTGCGCGTGACCTATGGCGGCTATCTCAAGGGCGGTGGGCCGTACCACTCCCAGACCGGCGCCGCCGTCTACACCAGCATTCCCGGGCTGCGCGTCGTCTGCCCGGCGACGGCGCTGGATGCCAACGGCCTCTTGCGCACCGCCATCCGCTGCGACGATCCCGTCATCTTCCTCGAGCACAAGCATCTCTACCGCCAGACCTACAACAAGGCGCCCTACCCCGGTCCCAACTTCATGATCCCCTTCGGCAAGGCGAAAGTGGTGCGGCAGGGGACTGATGTGACGGTGGTGACCTACGGGGCGGTGGTGCAGCGGGCGCTGGTGGCGGCGCAGCAGCTGGCCGAGGCGGACGGGATCAGCATCGAGGTGATTGATCTCAGGTCGCTCAACCCGGTGGATTGGGTCACGATTGGCGAGTCGGTGAAGCGGACCAACAAGGTCATTGTGGCGTATGAGGACGCCTTATCCTGGGGCTACGGCGCCGAGATTGCCGCGCGGATCGCGGACGAATGGTTCACGTGGTTGGACGCGCCGGTCAAGCGGGTGGCCTCAACCGACACCTTCGTGGCCTACGCGCCGGAACTGGAAGACGCGATCCTGCCGCAGCCGGCTGACGTGGTGGAGGCGGTGCGGGAGCTGCACCGGTTCTAACGGCCGGCCCAGCCGCGAGCTAGGCGTCACCCCGACCTGTCCGCGGCGCGCGCCTTCCATTGCCACAGCCCGTCTGTGATCGCCCTCGGCAGCCGGTGGCCCGTTTGGCGGGCCACCATGATGATCTGTCCACGGTGATGAGCCTCATGCGCCACGAAGTAGGTGAGCACATGACCGACGTCGAGGGATAGGTTGCGCCATACGTACCCCCTGGACGGTGGGACGTGGCCCTCCGTAGCAAGGCCCAGCTCCAGCAGACCCTCGATCCCGTCGCCACTCCGTTTCAGCGCCGCAACGAGTTCCCGGCGAGCGACGCGATGATGATCGACGCGAGCGGGAGCGGCAATGCCGTGCTCCCGCCCGAGCGTCTTGGCCCACCTGCACCGTGCATTGTGGAGGTGCGCCGCGATCATTCGGATGGTGCGCTGTGGTACTCCGGGAACCGCGACCTCCCAGAGTTCTGACGGCAGGTGATGGACGAGGTCAATGGTGACGCGGTTGTTCGTCCGCCAGGCGGCAAGAAGCGTCACGCGCAGATCGGGTGGCCCAGGCATCCCAGATCTCCCGTCGAGAGTCGTGCTGACGCGTAACGCTCAAGTTCAGTTGCAAGCGAGTCAAGAAAGAGCGCGGGGCGAAGCCCCGCGCAATCCGTACATCGCTTGTCAACTGCAACGATCGTTAGGCGCCGCGTCGAGATCTCTCACGTGGTGACTCGGACCGCGAACCTACGGATTCAAGAGTCCGTCGTTGCATCGTCTAAGCGCGCTCGACGCCGTCGCCGTACAAGCCGGTTGGGCCCGAGGCGCTCAGCAAACCTACTGCGCCGCGCGGCTACAGACTCTTGACCAAGGTGCTCCCGTGAGCACCTACACAATCGGACGCGAGCTGGGTCATGGCGGCGCGGCGACCAGCTCAAGCCGATCCGGATGAGGAGGCGCCGCTATGCGCTGCCTCCGGCTCGCGGCCCCCGCTCGCCAGGAGCCAGACGCCGAGCGCGATCTCGAACGAGAACATCAGTATCCAGAGCACCTGCGTCGGGAACCCGCGCAGCGCGCCGATGATCTGCAGCGGCATCCCGACGACGGGCACCAGCGACCCGAACAAGCCAAGCGCGGCCAGGTATCGCGGCGCGAGGCGCGCGCGCATGAGGACCCACGCGAAGGTCGCGCTTCCGACGGCGAAGAAGAAGGCCGCCACCAGCGTCGCGTGTCTCGTGGACCGGATGATCGCCACCACGAACGCCGCGTCGGTGTCTCGGGACGCCTGGGTTGAAGACGTCGCCATGAAGACCACCGCGATGATGCCGAGCGCGTACACGCCGAACAGCACCGCTTCGCCCGTGCGGCAGATCAGGACGAACGTCGACAGCTCAGCGTGGCTGCTGCGCGTGTAGAAGTACAGTGACGCGCCCATCACCAGCGCGCAGACACAGTTGGCGAGCGCCAATACGGTGGCGATGCGCAGATCGCTCGCGTGAGCGGCGACCGCGGCGAGCCTGCTCGCGGCGACGCCGCTTCCGATCGAGCCCTCAAACAGGATGGATCCCGCGACCTTCACTGCGATGTACAGGAGGAATGTGGCGCCGGCGACCCGCGCGACGACGGCGCGCGTCATTTCAGCGCCTCAAGCACGACGAGGGCAGCGACAGGGAATCGGGGCACAGGTTGCGAGGCCGTCGAGGCGTCCTATTGGAAACCCATAGGTAGCATCAGCGGGCAGTCCGCGCAACAGGAGCCCATGTCTGCGCGCAGCGATGAGCCTGAAACCAATGCGCCAGCCAATCGTATGAGAAACCCATACGAGCCCTTTCGGAGGTTGAGCTGTGAGTGATCGTTTGACACTTGCGACGTCGACCGGGCTGCCCTTTCTATCCCTCGCGTTTCATGTAGCGACGGGCCTGGTTGCCCTCGCGGCGGGATTCATGGCGATCGCCGTTCGCAAAGGAGGGACGTGGCATCGTCGCAGCGGCCTTGTCTTCGTGTACACGATGATCGCCACCGTTATTACGGCGGCGGGCATTCTCCTTATACGAGGGCAAGCCAACGAACACTGGCGGAGCGCTCACCGCCTACCTCGTGTTCACGGCCTACACCGCCGTCAAGCCGCTGCCTGGAGTAAGCTGGCGAGTTGACATAGCCCTTATGGTGCTGGCATTTACAATCGCCGCGGTGGGATACACTTCCGCATTCACTGCGCCCGGCAGGCCGGGAAACCAAATCGAGGGCGTGCCTGCCGGAATGACGTTCTTCATGACAACGATCGTCCTGCTCGCCGCGATCGGCGACGCCAGGATGATCCGGGCCGGCGGCATTCAGGGAACGCGACGGCTGGCGCGCCATCTCTGGCGGATGTCCTTCGGCCTGTTCGTCGCGCCCGGCTCGTTCCTCCTTGGCCAGCTGAAGTCCATTCCCGAGCTGATCCGCATCGTCCCGCTGATCGTCGTCCTGGCCGTCAGCCCGCTCGTGATGCTGCTGTACTGGATGTGGCGAGTCCGGCTGAAGCAGAATCTGCGCGGACTGATGACCGCGAAGCCGATCGAGGCGCGAGGGCCGGCCTGAAGCAGACCGGCCGATGCGGCCCGGCCCTCGATTAGCTCGGACATTGGAGGCCGTGCGGCAAGAGCGAACGCTCGGGCACGCGTGCCGCCCCTATCGATCTCCCCACCAAAGCGTGATCGGGAAGATGAAAACGGCGGCGACGATGACGAGCATCGCTCCCGCCGTGACAAAAGTGACAATCAACCAGTCGCGAAGTCGAAAACCGAACCAGCAGCTGCCCACGGCGGCCTCCAAGCGTCGGGCAGACAACGCTATAGACGCGTGCGGCGTCGGAGGGTGTCGCACGGGCGCGAGTGCGCACGAGAAGATTGTGCGTGAGCCCGCGCGGACCCTGAGAGCGCGGTGCGAAATAGTGCGGGCGTGCTACCTCGGTGACATCCCAGCGGATGGTCGTGATGACGCCGACGACCCGGCGGCAGGCCGGCGCCCTCGGTGATGACGGCGACGGGCTCCGGGGCGGCTCCATCCGCCTCGGTGAACGTGTGGCCAGCGATGAGACGAAGGCCCGCGACCCTGAAGTAGTCAGGGTCCACAAAGTTATACGAGGGGCCGTGCCCCCCGCGGAGCGGGTCGCCCTCCGCGGTCCGGACCAGCTGTCCGGAGCCCCAGCGTCGGAGATCCCTGCCGGCGGCGGCCTGCACTCCGACCACCCCTTCCAGTCGTTCGATCGCGTCGTCGAACTCGGCGTCGGACGTCGGCCTGCCGCTCACGCTGACGGTGATCAGGCGGTCGGCGTCGAAGCGCGACGGACGCGTCCCGCCGCGGGTGATGACGATGTTCGGCGTATCCTGCGCACGCGCCGCTGCTGTCGCGACGCCGGACATGACGACCAGTGTACCAAGGATGATTCGTCTCACGGCTCCTCCGGCTTCACTCGAGACCCTTCTGCCGAAGGAACTGGGACAGATGGTTCGCGATCTCGACGTTGTTCAGGTCCGACATCGGGAAGTGCGTGTTGCCACGGATGCCGAGTGCGGGTAGCTCCACCAGCGTGACGTCGCCGCCGTGCTTGTTCACCGCGTCCCACCACAGCCTCGCCATGGCGCGAAAGACACGCCACTGGTCCTGCCCCGGATTCGTGCTGGGGTGCTCCGGGATGTTGTCACCGTAGTAGACGACAATGGGGACCTTGGTGAGCTGCGTAAAGTCCGACAGCGGCACGGTGGGGGGCGTGAGGGTGCCACCAGCGAACGTCATGGGCGGAGGCGCTTCGCCGTCGGGGAAGACGAAGGCTCCACCTGGCTCGTAGGACACGATGGCCCGGATGTTCCTGTTCTTGATCGCGGTGCGCCACCCGAGCGTGCCGCTCTGCGAGTGCGTGACCAACACGCCGGGCCCGATCTTGTCGAACAGCGCTGCAACCGCGTTCGTGTTCACCTCCACGTCATACGGCCCCGTGTTCGGCACCGCCTGCCGGAAGAACTGGTCGAGCGCACCGGAGTCGCGCGGGAACTGCACGCCCGGATAGAGGTTGGGCCAGACGCCGAGCCGGAAGATGCCAAACCAGAGCTGCTCGTCGGGCGTGGCCGGAATGGTGACGGGTTGCGTGCTGCGGGCCGCTCGGCCGCGTCGTGGCTGATCGAGCAGGTAAACCGGATGGCCCCGGCGAAGGAAGATGGTCTGGAAGCCTTCGCGCCCGTCGGGCGTCGTCTCCCACGTCTTGGCGGACTGCCCGTGACCGTGCCAGAAGACCAGGGGTAGGCGGCGGGCATTCACCGGCACCTGATAGAAGACGTACGCGTGATCGCCGTGCAGCGTCTGTCCCCGTGGGACGGCCCCGGCGGGATTGTACGAGCCCTGTGTGATCGGGTCGAAGGTGCCGGGTGCGGTAACGACCGTCCCGCCGACCGCGAAGCTGCCCTGCTCCTGGATGACAAGAGGGGCCGGTGTGCGGCTGGGGCGATTCGCGGTGGGCGCAGCGCAGCCCACGGCGACGGCGAGCACCCACGCCCTGGCGAGACGCGAAGTGCGTGTCGCTCGATGGCGCCGCCCGTGAGTCCGTGTGGTCATGCTGTCTCCTTCGGGTTTGCGGTTCAGCCGTTCGTGAGCTTCAAGCTTATGACGCGCGGTCGTCTAGCTCGCGCGTCATTTCGATCATCGTTCGCCGAAACCCCGCGTGCGCGAACAGTCCCGCGCGACGTGCTCCTTCCCAAGGACGAAAGACCGCGCCGGCGGGTGGTCCTGCGCACCAACGACAAGATGGATGATCGCCGAGAAGTCTGTTGACCTCTACGCCCGCAACAGCGGCAGCTTGTCGTGGAACGAGATGTCGTCTTGACGTACGCGTTGCGCGCGCTACTCACGGAGATCGTCGACGTCTTCAACCGCGAGCATCAGGGCATCAGATTCCCGTTCGACGAGTACTGCAAAACCGACGACGATACCTCGTTCGGGGCGATGGCCTCTACCGGCACCCGTGGAACGAGGCTGGCCGCTTTCGCCAGCAGGTTAGCTTGCGCGAGCACCCAACACTCACCGTCGTCGCAAAGGCCATGCATCGCCAGGCGTACTTCGACCACCTCGAATTCGAGCCCTTCGAGGTCAGATCGCTTGAGCCCGTGGAGTTGATGGCGGAGAAGGTCCGGGCCGCCTTCCAGCGCACCAAAGTCCGCGACCTGTACGACCTGCACCGCTTCTCCTCCACGCCTTTCGACGCCGGCCTGCTGCGGCGTCTGGCGGTCCTCAAGCTCTGGCAGGTGCGTGACCCATTCGACCCGGGGGCATTCTTCACAAAACTCCGCAGCGGCCTGTACGACTGGGAGGATATTCGACGCCTGGTTCGGACCTCCGAGCGGATCGAGCCCGGAGAGATCGTGGCGTCGGTGGAGGGCCGCTTCGCCGCGTTCCGCCACCTCGCCGAGCTCGAGCAGCAGGTCGTCGCCCATGCCACGAGCGGGTGGAACGAGCCTCTGGTTGAACGCTTCCGCTCCGAGATCCGCGAGCTCGCAGCGGGCCAGGCCTAAACAACACAACGCGGTGGGAACGGCGCGGTTTGCGCCTCTGAGTGAGCGTCACGACTCACGCACGGCGACGCGCCCGACGACCCTGACCCAGCTCACCCGGCCGCCCGCGTCCCGCACGAACTCGATCGACTGACCACGCTCGGCACCGTCGGTGACGACAACGCGATCAGGTCCGTAGAACAGGACTGGCATGTCCGTCCCAGGGCGCCCAGTGTTCCGGCGTTCCTGCACCAACAGCCGGTTCCCCTCCGCACGCACGACCACCGTGACGTCCGGTCGCCTGTACGTGCCGACATAGGGCGTCGGATCGGGCTGCTGCGCGAGCGGCTGCACCGAGGGGAGCGACTCGACCAGGCCCCGATGGGCGATGGCCTGATTGAGCGCGTACACCGCACCGAGGTACGACTTCAACGCTTCGCGCTCGACGTCCTGGATCAGCCGCCAGCCCGTGTTCGAGTTCGTGAGAATGGCGATGGCGAAGTTGTGCTCGGGAACGATCTCCAGCAGGAGGATGTGCCCGGCCAGGGTACCGCCGTGCGAGGCGGTGCGGACCGCTCCGACGGTGCGCAGGTGCCAGCCGATCCCCATGTCGTCGTCGGTGGCCTGCTTGCGAACCTGTGGCGTCCGGAGGAGCTCGAGCGACTCGCGCTTGAGGACACGCTCGCCATTCGGGGCGGTCCCGTCGCCCAGGTGGAAACCCGCGTAGGCCAGCAAGTCGGTCATGCAGAGGCCCACGCCGCCCGCGGTGACGCTCGCCGACGGTGCAAACGGCCGGTTAAGCGCCGGAGTCCCATCGCGCATCGTGTGCCCCGCCGCGAACCGGTTGACGATGAACTCGCCGGCCGTGGTCCCGGCGTGCTCGAGCCCCAGCGGCTGGAAGACCAGGTCCCGCATGGCGCGGTTGATGGGCGTGCCGGTCGTGACCTCGATGACTCGCCCGGCGAGGCTGAACCCGGCGTTGTTGTAGCTCCACGCCCCGCCCGGGGGTGCCACCTGCATCAGGTCCGTGATGGATGAGACGAAGTTGGTGAGGGTCTCGGTCCCGCGGTCCGGTCCGGACACCTGACCTTCCCACCCGCCGAGGTGAGTGAGCAGGTGCCACACCGTGGCCTCGCGGCTTGCGGTCTCGTCGCGCACGCGGAAATCCGGGAGGTAGGTGTGCACCGGCGCTTGAAGAGCCACCTTCCCCTGCTCGACCAGCCGCAGGATCGCGGTTGCGGCAAAGGTCTTTGAGATGGACGCGATGGGGAAGACGGTGTGCGCGGTGACGCGCAGTGGGTCTTCGACATTGGTGACGCCGAGGCCACGGATGGTCGTGGTGCCGTTATGCACGATGCCGAGTGCAACACCCGGCACACCGAACTCCTTCATCTTCGTCTCAGTGAGCGAGGCAAGCGCCTCGAAGCGATGGTCGGGACCGGCTTGGGTGTGGATCTGCGAGCCAGCGGCGCAGAGAGCGACGGCTAGCGCGGCGGCAACGTCTCCCGCTGGACGGTGATGTAGGCTGCGCATGGTCCACTAAACTGCTGGTGCCGCACGAACGGAGCCAGTGGTGCTGCCGTCAAGCCTGGCCGCTAGCGGCGCTGGCGTGCCTCGGTCAGTGGACCGTGATACCGAGACCGATTTGGGTAAAGCCTGTACCCTGGCCGTCGAAATCAACCCCGATGACGTTGGCGAACGGCGTCAGGCTGACGTTCCTGGCCATTCTGAAGTCATAGGCGGCGCCCAGGATGGCGGCAGTTCCATTCTCACTCACGCTCACAGTGCACCGGCGGTCTCGGTCTTGACCTCTCGGCCGCTGACACCCAATCCTGCGAGCAGAGAGAGGTGTGCCCGCGAGAACGGGTAGAACCGGACCGTGGCATCGAGTGCACCGAGCGTCTGCGTGACGTCGCCTTCGCGCCTGACCCAAGCGTTTGCAGATGCGCCAAGCGTGAGCTTCTGACTGAGCGTGCCTCCCAGTGCCAGCACGCCGGCAACGCCGCCGACTCGCTGGTCGGCGCATAGCTCGCAATCAGCCGTGCCCCAGCCGAGGCCCCCCATGAACCAGAAGCCCCTGCGGGTTCGCTCCGGGCCCTGAGCGAAAGCCAATGACGGCGCGGTCAGCGCGATGAGGGTGGATGCGATCAAGAGGGGACGTAGACATCCCTTGACCGTCGGAGCTGGTATGTGTCGCATTGGCCGCTCGTCTCGCTGGCGAGAAGACAGGTTCATTTGATAGGAGATGGAGGCTGAAGCAACCGTGAGATGGGCGTCAGGGTGGCCTTACCGTGAGCAGCCACCAGCAGTCCTGTTGGGAGCGACCTTACGGCGAGCCGGCGAACTCGCTGCCCTTGGCCACCAGCCCTTCGGGTCCAAGCCACCCAAGCAATCCGCGCGGGCCTCTGATGAAGAGGTGATTCTCGTAACGCCCAAGGACTGCCACGACCTCGCCCCCCGCTACGGAGTCGGTCGGTAGGCCCACGAATCCGGGCGCCGAGCGTAATACCGACCCCACAGTCACGGGCGTCAGGTACATGGGCTCAAGGCGGCGAACCTCTCGGAGGGGGAGGTACCCCTCTGCGCCGCTGGGCAGTCGGACCAGGTACCACCCACCGACTCCCGCCAGCACCTCCACGGGCGCATCGCGGGAGAGCGTCACGGTGATTGGCGCCGACGCGTCCGCGCGGCCGCGGAGCCTTGCGCCGCCCGCCGCCACTCGGCCCCAACCGCCTACCAGGCCCGAGTCGCCGGCGAACACCGGCAGCTTCCCCCGCGGCTCGAACAGGTGATAGTACGGGTCCACCGGGCCCTGGCGCCGGATGTAAATGCCGAAATGCAGGTGCGGAAGCGTGGTGCGGGCATTGCCTGTGTTACCCACGAACCCCAGCGTGTCTCCCGGCTCCACCCAGGTGTCTTCTTCGACGGCGTGCCGGTCCAGATGCGCATAGTACAAACGCCGGCCGTATTGCCGGTCCCGCAGCCACACGACGTTCCCGCCCAGCCGGTTGGTCCCCACCCAGGAGACCCATCCCGCCGTGGCGGCGAGAACCGGTGTGCCCCGTGGAGCAAAAAGGTCCACGCCGTGGTGCTCTCGCCGCCCGGCGTCGCGTGGCGCCCCGAATCCGCTGCGCAACGCCGCGAGATCGTTCCCCGCCACCGGGAACTCGAGGGACGCGTGGGCGCTCACCGTGACCGTGATCCGACCACCGCGCAACAGCTCCGGCTGCACCCGCAACACGTAGTCGCCCGGGCGCAGCGCCACGTACTCGAAATCCCACCCCGACGAGTCCGCGCTGGCAACCAGCTGCGGCGGGGTGACGCTGTCCGGTAGAAAGAAGAGATCGAGGAAGAACTGGAGATCGCTCGACCGGGCGCCGGCGACCTCAATCCGGGCCGCGACCCGCTGGCCGCGCTCCAGCCACAGGCGATACGCCACGGCCCCCGCCTGCCTGGGATCCAAGTAGCGCACCTCGTGGTGCGGCAGCACCACCGTCACTGGCGCCACCAGGGCCTGCTCCGCGGCTGCCCTCCAGTCCCTCCCCAACGCCGTAGTGTGGAGCCCCAGCTCCTCGAGTCGCGCCTGGTACGCTTCCCGAGGCGTGGTGGTCACGAAGCGCAGGCTCACCCGGCCGTCGCAGGCGGCCAGCGAGACGGCCAAGCCCAGGGCCAGCCACGGCCACGGACCCGGCCGTACCGGTCTTACCGATCGTTCCAATTGAGAAGGGCGTTGAACACCATAGGCGCGTCGTGATGATTCAAGAATCGGTGCAAGGGGTTGAACGTGAACGCGATCACCCGCCCCGCATCGTTCATCCCCGCTGGCACGTCGAAGATGGCGCCCTGACCCACGATCTGATTGCTATTGCGGACCATCCCGCTGAGCACGTAGGGCTGGCCGCGTGGCCTACCGGTGCGCCCCTCACCTGTTCCCTCGGCCGTCTCTGCCGTCCCTGCCGTGTCCGCCGTCTCCGCGGTTGGTACCGCCGGCATTCCCATGACCTCGGTAACGACCGTATCCCGCTCGTCCGCCAGCGGTTCAGTGCCGTATTGCAGCACCATCAGCCCGCGATCCCGCCTCGCCGTGCGCCACAACGGCGCATTGCCGCGGAATACGTGCGTCGTTTCTGGAAAACCGTATAGCACGGGATGAGTCGGCCGGCGTGCTTTGACCGCCACGATCGAGCCCGGGTGGAACAGCCCCGACGCTTCGTACTCCTGCAGCTCGCGGATCAACCCGGTCTCGGTTGCGAGCCGAGTCGCGTTCTCGATCGTGATCAGGGTTCCGCCCCCGTCAAGGAAGCGCTCCAGCTCAGCCAACCCCAGGAACCCAGGACCTCCGGTCATGTCGCTGGTGCTGCTCGGCGTGCCGTGCGACGCGAACTCCTGCGTCTTGGTGAACGGGAGCGGCGCCCACTTCTTGTCGATCCCGTGGATCCACTGCGGGCCCTGACCGCCCGCCGTGGGCACCAGAATCACGTCGAACCGGCGGCGCAGATTGCCCGCCTTGAGGTCGTCCTTGTGAATGGACGTGTACGGGATCCCCAGCTGGTCGAACCAATAGCGCGCCCAGCCCTCGTCCTGGGTCGAGAACCAGGTGTGGTAGATCGCCACCCGTGGCAGGTCGAGGGCGTGACGCCGCACGACTGGCGCCGGCGCCCGCGCCAGCGTGAGCCCGTACTGCTGAGCCAGCCACTCGGCGCTCGCAGCCGTCACTCCCTCCAGAATCACGGTGCCGGTGCTCCACTCGGCGCCGGACACGGTGAACGTGGTCTCCGCCACGAACGCCGCCGAGCGGGTCTCGCGCTGCTTGAGGGCGTAAAGGGCCGGCAGAAGCTCGGCCTGCGCGGTGTACTTGAGCAGCCACGTCATTGTCGCCTGTGAGCGGTTGTCGGTTATCGGTTGTCGGTTATCAGCCGTGCCGTTCGACGCACCGGCCGCAGCGACTTGGCTCACGCTGCCGCGCCAGGCCACCGTGTCGCGCAAGAGCTCGAGCCCGCGCCAGGTGAACACCTTGGGGTCGTTCACTGATTGCACCTCGACGCCGTACAGCAGCCCCAGCGTCCAGGCGATGTCGTCATACGGCGGGTAGCGCGCCGAGCTGGGGTAGTCCTGCTTGGTGAGCAGGTTCACCGCCAGGTCCCGATAGGGCTGGTCCAGCTTCACCACGAAGCTCCCCGGCAGTGTGTCGGTCGAGCGGTGGACTTCGATCGCGTGCCGCTGGAGCTGATTCACCAAGTAGGCCGCCCGCCCCGGGTCCCGCTGCCGGTGCAGCGCCGGTATCAGGAACGCATGAGGCGCCCGGGTGCGTCCCCGCTCGATGCTGTTGGCGCCCTTCTGCCAGAAGTTGACCAGCAGATCCCGCGCGTTCCGGGCCGCGTAGTCCAGCGACGCGAGGACACCGCCCTGCATGAAGTTGGTGTTGTTGCGGAGCGACCAACGCACCTTCGCGGTGGGAGGCCACGGCCGGTACCACTGCGCCGTGGTCACCGAATCGCCCGCGTAGCTCTGACCGCGCAGATCGCGGAGATAGGTATCCGCCCCAGCGTTGCCGAACGTCTCGTAGAACCGGCTGATCCCGTTATGGTTGGTCGCCGCCCAGGCGCCGTAACCCGGCCACCAGCCGTCGAAGAAGCCCCAGGTCCACACGCCGGGCACCCCCTGCGTGGTGAGCGCCTGTATGTCCCAGTTGGCCAGCGTCTGCCACTCGGTCACGATGATCGGGTCCACCGTGTAGTTGTACGGCCCCGTGCCGGTGGAGACGTAGAGCAGCGGCACCGACTCGTGCAGGTCGTGCATGACCAGCGGGTGCCACTCGTAGTAGGCCCGGTACCCCGCCCTGGTCAGTTCCTGCGAGATCTGAATCCCGTCGCGGTTGTTGTCGTGGAAGACGTACTTCCCCCAGTAGGGCGACGAACGGGGGAAGCCGTCATCCAACTCCGGCCGCCCCTTGGTGTAGCGATAGTACCAGTCCACTTGCCGGTCCCGGCCGTCCGGCTCGGCCACGGGATTGATCAAGACCACGACGTTGTTCCGGATGCGCTGGATCAGCGGGTCGTCCGACACCGCCAGCCGGTACGCCAGCTCGATCAACATCTCGGGGGGCCCCATCTCGGGCGAGTGCAACCCGCCCATCAGGTAGTAGACCGGCTTGATGTCGCCGACCAGCTGCTCCATAGCGGCGCGATCGGTGGTCCTGGGGTCCGCCAACGCCGCTAGCCCCCGCTTGATCTGACCGAGTTGGGCCATCGTCGCCTCGTCGGCGATCGTGACCAGGAGCAGATCCCTCCCCTCCTCGGTGCGGCCGACGGTCTCCACTCGCACCCGAGGGGAGGCCGCGGCCAGGGCGCGATAGTACCCGTACAGCTCCGCGCTCCGATGCATCACCCCGGGCGCGCCCGCGATGGTCCCGAAGTGCTTCCGCGGCGAGGGGATGCTCGGATGATCCGGAATGGTCGCGACACTCCCCGGCAGGAATCGCGGGTCGGTCGTGGCTTCTCGGATCAGGCGCTCGTAGGTGGTATCCCGCGCCTGAGGAGACTGGAGCGCGGACAACATGAGGGCGGTGACAAGGGTTGCAGCCATCGGGATCGATCCGTCAGCGTTGGGGGATCGTGCCTAAGGTAGTGCGGCGCAAACATCGTTGTCTACGACATGCGCCGGTGGGTCCCGACGGGCGCGTCAGTGCGGCGGGCAGTGCCCGAGGGGCCGGGTCCGGTGCAAGCACTGCAGCGACCGGAGGGACCTACCGGCGCGTGTCGTGGACAACGACTCCCTAGATCGTGCCCTTGCCGAGCGCCTGCCGGATCTCGCCCGCGGCGTCAATCGCGGCTTCCACGTCCGCGGACAGCGCCCGGGCCTGCTGCGTGGCGCTGGTCAAGTCGCCCAGCGCGGCGCCGACGCCCGCGGAGCGGAGCCGCAGCAGGTCGAACCGGACGTTCTGGATCGCCAGCACGCAGGACTCGAACTGCGCCTCCACTCGGCCCCGCCGCTGCATCAGGTCCGCCAGCATCTCCCGCTGGCGGCGCAGCAGATCCAGTCGCCGGTGCGCGTCCGGGTCCAGGTTCTCCGGGTCCTGCGCTTCCACGGCGCGGATCCGTTCGTCCAGCCGGTCCAGCGTTTGCTGGTCCACCGAGCCTTCCATCTGATTCAGCGTGCGGGCCAGCTCCTCGGCGCGGGCGAGCAAGGCCTCCACGGTGGGCTGCACGTCAGGCAGCAGAGCCCGCTCCGCGGGTGCGAGGCGCTCGACGATCTTCGCGACCGCCGCGCGGTCGCCCCGCATCTGCCGAATCTGGGTCGCGAGCCGGCCGAAGTCGCCGGTTTTCGGCTCGGGTAGAGGTGCGGCGGGTCGTACCGGCCCCCCGCCGGCGCCCGGGGGCGGAGGCAGCGCGTCGCGCGCCGGCGGCCGGCTCACGACATCGCGCCAGCTGTACCCGGCGGACCACAGCTCGCCGTACCGGGACGCGACGCCGATACCCCAGGGAATCGAGACGAACAGGAACCACGGGCTCGTGATGCCGGTCAAGATGTTGAGCAGCAGCAGGCCGCCGTTCACCGAAACGTAGGTGGCGAACTGAGAGCGAAAGCGGCGTACCAGGGGTGGCTCGCCGCCGTCGCCGGGCGGGGCCTCGATCTGCTCGCGCGCGCGGCGTCGCGAAGGATGTCGCCGAGACGATGGAACGGGGAGCGGTGGAGCCGCCGGGGAGCGCGGGCTTCCGCCCGGGACCCGCGGCTCCGGTGGGCGCCGGGCGCGGTAAGAGGCCGCCGCGGCCGTGCGGCGATAGGGCACCGACACCCGGTTCTCCAGTGCGCGGCGGAGCGCGTCCGCCGTGGGCCAGCGATCATCGGGGTTCTTCTCCAGGCAGCGCATGATCGTGTGCCCCAGGTCCTCCGGGCAATCGGGCCGCAGTCGCTGAACGTCCGGCGCCGGCTCGGTGATCTGCTTCATCAGGATCCCCGGAACGGTCCCCGCCTGGAACGGCGGGTCACCCACCAGCATCTCGAACGCCACCAGCCCCAGGCAGTAGATGTCGCTTCGAGCGTCGATGTCCCGTTCGCCCGCCGCCTGTTCCGGACTCATGTACGTTGGGGTGCCGATCACGACGCCCGTCCCGGTGAGCGTCCCCACCCCGCCCCCCACCAGCGCCTTGGCGATCCCGAAGTCGGTGACCACCACGCGGCGCCGCGTGCCCTCGAGCAGGATGTTGTCGGGCTTGATATCCCGGTGGATCACGCCCATCGCGTGCGCCAGGCCGAGCGCGTCGGCCGTCTCTTTCATGATGCGGCGCACCTCTTCGGGCGGCAGGCGTTCGCGACGGCGCAGCCGGGCGGCCAGCGATTCCCCGTCCACGAAGCCCATGACGAAGTAGACCAGGGCGTCGGCCTCACCGACCGCGTGGATCGGCACGATATTAGGGTGGGCCAGGCGGGCCGCCGTCTCCGCCTCGCGGAGGAATCGAATGCGGATCTCCTCGCGGAAGGCCAGCTCCGGCGGAAGCACCTTGATGGCCACGCGGCGCTTGAGCTTGAGATCGCGCGCGCTGAAGACCACACCCATGCCCCCGCGGCCGATCTCGCTCTCCAGCGCGTAGCTGTCGGCGAGCGCACTGGTCAGGCGGTCCGCGAGCGAGGACTTCGACTGCTCGTCCATGTGGCTTCTGGTGTGGTCCGGGCGTAGATTAACGTGCGCCTAACATCGTGGCAACCTGTTACATGCGCTCCGCGGAGGTGACATGCGCTGGGTAACCGACGATGCCGGACGACGTTGGCTCGTCGAGCGAGTGGGGCGCACCTCGGGCATCGTCCCTACGAGGCCGCGCGAGGGGCTGTTTCCGGAACCGGCCGATATCGTCCGGTTCAGCTGCGAGAGCGACAAGTCCGAGGCCGATCGAGAGGTCACTACCCGTGCGGGTCTGCTGGAGCAGCTGACGGAGACCGAACTCCGCGCACTCCTCAACATCGCCCCGCGAGCCCCCGGCGGCTAACCGCTGCCAGAGTGGCAATGTAGGAACCATCTCGCCGCCGCCATGGCGGCCTTTTCTTGCCAGAAGCCTCCCTCGCGCCTGGCACGGTTGGTGCCGTATCATTCTCCGGGGGATCTCTGTGCCCCTCGAGGAGCCGATCATGACCGAGACCGACCAGAGCCACGAGAAACCCAGAGACACTTCCGGCACGAGGCGCCTCCGGATCCCGGTGCTGCCACTGCGAGAGGTGGTCCTGTTTCCGGGCGTCACGGTGCCGGTGGGGGCGGGCCGCCCAGGTACCCTTCGCGCCATCGAGACGGCGCTCAAGCGGGAAGACCGCCTGATCTTCGCCGTCTCCCAGCGCCAGAACATCGAGAACGTCACACCCGAGGTGCTGTACACCACCGGGACCGTCTCGCGCATCGGACAGATCCAGCGCGGGTTGGGCGGCGTGCAGTTGCTGCTGCATGGCGAGTATCGCGGCACCGTGCTCCAATACGCCCAGAGCGAGGGTCACATCGAGGCGGTGGTGGTCGAGGCACAGGACCTGCCGCCGGCGGACCCGACCGATGCGGCGTTCCTGGCGCTCTACAAGGAGCTGCGCGAGCGCGCGGCCGAGCTGGGGCAGAAGTCCGGGCTCCCGGAGGACGTGGTGCAGCAGGTGCTGGAGGGCGTCACGGAGGCGGGACGCTTCGCGGACCTCGTGGCCGGCTATATCGACATCGCGCCCGCGGAGCGCCAAGGGCTGCTGGAGACGCTGGGCATCGAGGAACGGATGCGCCGGGCGCTGGTGCACGTCCAGCGTCAGCTCGCGCTGCTGGACGCGCAGGAGGAGATCAAGGAGAAGGTCCAGGAGGAGCTTGGGGAGCGCCAGCGTGAGATGCTCCTGCGGGAGCAGCTCAAGGCGATTCGCAAGGAGCTGGGCGACGAAGACGAATCAGCGGACTCCGACGAACTGCGCGAGCGCCTGGAGAAGCTCGAGCTGCCCGAGGAAGCCAGAAAGGAAGTCAAGCGGGAGCTGGCCCGTCTGGAACGCACCTCGCGGGAGTCCATGGAAGCGCAGGTGATCCGCACCTATCTGGAAACGGTCGCCGAGCTTCCGTGGAATGTCCGTACGGAGGAGCACCTGGACGTAGCCGAGGCGGCCAAGGTGCTGGATGAGGATCACTTCGGACTGCAAAAGGTGAAGGATCGGGTGCTGGAGTTCCTGGCCGTGCGGCAGCTGAGGCAGCGCCGGATGCGGGAGGAGCAGCAGCCGGGGCAGAGTGAGGACCAGGCGGTGGCCTCTGCCCCTCCTGCCCCTCCTGCCGCCCCTGCCGCTCCTCCCGCCGTCGGCAACGAAGATGACCGCGTGCCCCGGGGCTCCATCCTGCTGTTCGTGGGCCCGCCCGGCGTCGGCAAGACTTCTATCGCGAAATCCATCGCGCGAGCCATGGGACGGAAGTACGTGCGGATTTCGCTGGGCGGAGCGCGAGACGAGGCGGACATTCGCGGGCACCGCCGGACCTACGTGGGTGCCATGCCGGGACGCATCATCGAGGGCATGAAGCGCGCCGGCGCCAAGAATCCCGTCTTCCTGCTCGACGAGGTGGATAAGCTCGGGGTGTCGTTCCAGGGCGATCCGGCCGCGGCACTGCTCGAAGTGCTTGATCCAGCCCAGAACGACACCTTCACGGACCATTACTTGGGCATTGCCTTTGATCTCTCGGAGGTCCTGTTCATCGCGACGGCGAACTTCCTCCAGGGGATCCCGGCCCCTCTGTTCGACCGCATGGAGATGGTCGAGTTCTCAGGGTACACGGAGCACGAGAAGCTGACGATCGCCCGCCAGTACTTGATCCCGCGGCAGTTGAAGGAAGCCGGGCTGGACGCGGCCCAGCTCACGCTGACGGACGATGCCGTGATGGCGCTCATCTCCGGGTACACGCGGGAGGCCGGAGTGCGGCAGCTGGAGCGAGAGTTGGGTAAGACGGCACGCAAGGTGGCACGCCGCATCGCCGCCAAGGAAGTGGAGCAGGAGCAACTGGACGCGGGCGATATCAGCCGCGTCATCGGGCGGCCCATGGTGCATCCGGAGCGGGCCGCGCGCGAGGACCAGGTGGGTATCGCAACCGGCATGTACTACACGCCGGTCGGCGGCGACATCATGTTCGTCGAGGTCTCGGTCATGCCAGGGAAGGGCGACCTGGCCCTCACCGGCCAACTGGGCGATGTGATGAAGGAGTCTGCCCGGGCGGCGCTGACCTATGCACGGTCACACGCGCAGGAGCTGGGCATCCCCGACGGCGCGCTGACCGATAGGGACGTGCACGTGCATGTGCCCGCCGGAGCCACTCCCAAGGAAGGACCCTCGGCGGGCGTCACCATGGCCACGGCGTTGGTCAGCGCCCTGGCCGGCGTCCCGGTGCGGCACGACGTCGCCATGACCGGGGAAATCACGCTGTCCGGTCGGGTGCTGCCCATCGGCGGCGTGAAGGAGAAAGTGTTGGGTGCGACTCGCGCGGGCATCACGTCCGTCATCCTGCCGCTGGAGAACCTGGCCGATCTCGAGGACCTGAGCACCGCGGAGCGCGGCGTGCTCACGGTGCACCCGGTGGGCTCGTTGAGCGACGTGCTCGCGGTTGCGCTACAACGGGATCCCGGCCACAGACCACGCACCAGCGAGCCGGCGGACGCGGGACAACCAGAGCTGGTCGCTCATTGAGGCGTGGCTACCAGGCAAGACCGCGAATCAGCAAATCGATCTCGCTCCGCAGTCGCTGGTCCCCAGAAGCCCCGGGAAGCACGACGGAGCCCACCGCGGTGGCCACCGCCAGATGCGCCACCACGCCTGGGTCTACGTCGTCACGCACGTAGCCGAGTCCCTGCGCGTCGGATACCACCGCGCGAATCGTCTCACCCAGCCGCCCAAGTTGTTCGGCCAGGAGCGCGCGAGATCCCTCCCCCGTTTCAGACGCGACGACCGTGGCACGAAGCAGGTCCGCGTTCGCCGCGAGGGCGCTGAAGGAGCGCTCCAGAACGGCCCGAAGCTGGTCCAGCGGCCCGCCTGACACGTGGGCCGCTCCGGCATCCAAGGCCAGATCCGGCGACGCCGATTCGACCACCGCCTTGAACAGCCCAGCCTTGGACCCGAAGTAGTAGAAGATGAGCTGCTTGTTCACACCCGCACGACGCGCAATCCGGTCCACGCGGCCACCGGCGTATCCCCGTTGTCCGAACTCCTGCCTCGCCGCACCGAGGATGAGGCCCCGAGAATCCCGCCTGTTCACACTCCCCCGTACCTTAACCAGATAGTTGATTCGCCAGGTAACTTATTGCGAATCAAGATGGTTGTGTCAACCCATGAGCCTCCACAAGGAGCGCCGCTGCCGCACGGGCCGCGGCCGTGAGCACGGGATCAGAGGTCCAATAGCCGGCGGCCCCAGTTGCGGGCAGAGTGGCCAGAACGGCCGCCTCAGGAGCAACCAGGAGCAGGATAGGAGCCGTGAAGTAACGCACCGAGGTGGCGGTGTCTATCTGGCCGGAAGGCTCCACGGGAAGAGGCGCAACGGGGCCCTCCCCCAAGTACCAGAGATGTGTCTCCGTCCGGTCTCCCGCACGTTTGTGCCAGGCGGGAGCGAGGCTCATGAGGAGCCTGGCGGGTGCAATACAGGTAACCGGGCCGGCGGCGCGGGCAGCGGCGCGCATCGTGAGGTCGATCAGCGAGCGGTCCCCGGAAATCGCCACGATGCCGGGTGCGCCGCCGCCCTGGACGTGCGAGAGCTGGGCCTCGAGCCGATCCAGTTTCCCAGCTTCGCGCTTGGCAATCAGCGCCACCAGTGCGGCAGGCTGCAGCGGCCGGTACCGTTCCGGCCGCTCCTCGGTGGTCGTCACGGCCCCCTTGGCCACCAGGCCCCTGAGCGCCTGGTAGACGTTGGCCCGGGCAATGGAGAGCGCGCGGGCGAGCCCGTACCCCGTCTGAGGGCCGACGTCGGTGAGCGCGCGGTATGCGAGGCTTTCTGTGGGTGTGAAACCGAAGGGCGTGAGATCGAGCTGAGCCACGGGCATTATAGGAGTAGTCTACGCAACTACTCTACTACTCCAACGCCGCTATCGCAAGCGCGTGCTACACGAACTCCAGCTGCCAGCCGGCGAGCTTGGCGATCAAGGCCAGCCGGAAGGTCACATCGGCCTGGCGGCGCTCGGGGGTCTTGCCTTCGAGCTCGAGAGGGAACGCGAAATCCGCCAACTTCGACGGACTCTTGGGCAGGCTCCTGAGGCTCTTCGGTGCCCAGACGCCCTGGCCGTCGCACTCCTTGAGGAGCCGCGCCAACACACGCTGTGCCGTCTCGGACGTGTGCAGAGCCCCTAGTCGTACCAGAACTTCGATCCAATGCAACGCGAGGGCGAGATCCTTGGGGTGGCCTGCGCTGTCGGCTTGAATCGGATCGCCCAGGAGTTGGAACACCGGCTTCACGGCCTTCTTTCCGACGACCACGACGTACTCCCGCTTGGCCGTGGGCTTGGCAAGGAAGGCCGTGAGCCGCTCTACGAACCCGGCCCGCTCCCGTTGCAGGTTCGGCATCAAGGCCACCATCGCGACGGAGAAGACCGTCGGAGGACACGCCGCGGGGTGGAGTATGGTCCGGTTGCCTCGGCGGATGAGTGGCTTGTCGGCCAGCGCGCTGCGGAGGAATTGTGAGACATCGGAGGCGATCCGGTGCGCCGCGCCGCGCACCCTCGGATCCTCGACTTGGCCGGCCTGCGCCAGCGCGGTGGTCGCCGCTTCGCGCATCGCCCCCCGAACCCAGGTGGCAAGGTCCGGACTCGCCTTTCCGGCCTTGCGGAACTCGAACATGAGTTCCGGGGCGTCGTCCTTGGACAGCAGCCGGTAGAAGAGCCGGTCGGTGAGGCGGAACGCGCGCTCCGAAGCCGGCACGCCGAGTTCGACCAATCGGCGGTATCGCGATACCGTTCCGACATCATCAAGTATTTTCCACCGAACCGGATGCACGCCGAGGATGTTGTCGCCCCAGGTTCCATTGGGCTTCTGCTTCCGGAGGATCTGAACCACCGCCTTCTGGTCCAGCACTTCGGCCAGCAGCGCCGCTCGGTCCTCCGGGGACGCGCCGTGTGAAGGCAGTATCTCGTTGACTACCCGCCACTTAATGGCTGGGCAGGCATGCTCTCGCAGCCATTTGATCGGTACCCGGTGTGCGGTGGGCAGGTCCAGGGGATGGCTCCCGTGTGCGGTGGAAAGGGGGAAAGCCCGCGAGAACTGGCCGGGAACATATCGAGTCGGGCGTGGTGCGGCCAGAGGGGTTATCGCGCCGGGCGGAGCCGCTGCCCTGCGGGACGGAACTCGACTCCCGGCAGCCACGCGGGGAAATCGGTGCCCTCGGCAAGCGACCAAACCAGCCTCGACAAGACGCGAGCCAGCTGGACCAGCCCGCGATAGTCAAAGTCCTGCCGCACTTGATCCGAGGGACGATGATATCGCTCGTCAAGATAGGTCCGCCCCTGCTCGCCGCCCCATCCGGAGTCCTTCTCGGGGTACTGTACGCCGGATCGCAGCAAGACCGCCGGAATGCCCGCACGGGCGAAAGTCACCTGGTCCGACCGGTAAAAGTCTCCGAGCCGCGGGTAGGGGTCTGGGGCCACCAGGAGACTTTCCGCGCGCGCGGCCGCGGCGACCCGGTCCCCCAGCGTGGAGAGTTCGCCGCCCAACGCCACGACCTCCCGGGTCGGTCCCCAGACGTTGGCGCGGTCCAAGTTCACGACAGCCACGGTGCGGTCCAGTGGAGCCGCAGGCTGGCTGAGGTAGGTCGCGGCCCCCAGACCGCCGGCCTCCGAGCCCGTGGTGGCAGCGAATACCACCGAGCGGCGGGGGGCGCTGCCCGCGCGGGTGAGCGCTGTGGCCACGGCAAGCATGACCCCCAGGCCGGAGGCGTTGTCCACGGCGCCGTTGAAGATGGAGTCCGTGCCCTGCGACGGGCGGGTTCCCAGGTGGTCGTAATGCGCGGTGAGCAGGACCACGTCGTCGCGGCCCAGCGGGTCCGCCCCGTCCTGTCGCGCAATGACATTGGGCGAGCGGAATCGCCGCACCCGCGAGCGCATGTCGATGGCCGCCCGCGCCCCCACGTCCAGCGGCCGGAAGTCGCGTTGCCGGGCGCGCTGAAACAGCAGCGCGTAGTCCTTGCCCGTGGCTTCGACGATCCGACGGGCCGCGTCCGAGGTGATCCACGCCGCGAAGCGCGGGGACTGCGTGGGCGGGCGGTCGAGCAGCACCCGCTCGCCGGACCAGGAACTCTGGATGGCGGCCCAGGGCAGGGGCTCCGTTTGCGGAGTGTGGACCAGTAGCACCCCGGCGGCCCCCATGCGCGCCGCCTGCGCCAGCTTGTAGGTCCAGAGCCCATACGACGTGAGGGCGGTGCCACGGAACAGAGTGGAGTCCCCTGCCCCCGGCTCGTTCGACAGTACCATGACGATTCGGCCGGTCTGTGCTGCGCCCTTGTAGTCATCCCAGTCCCATTCTGGCGCCGTGATGCCGTACCCGGCGAACACGATCTCGGCGTCGAGGGTCGCCAACGAGTCCGTACGCTCCGGCCACGCCACGATCTCGGTGCCCGGCTCGAGTACCAGGGTCCGTCGCTGCGCTCCGATAACGACGGACACCTCGGTGGTGAGGCCCACCAGTGAGACCCATTGGTAGAACGAGCCGTCCGGCGCTCCGGGTCGCAGCCCCAGACCGGCGAACTGTGACGCCAGATAGCGGGCTGCCAGGTCGCCGCCCCGGGTACCGGGGGCGCGGCCCTCCATCAGGTCATCCGCCAGCAGCCGGAGCGGCGCCTCGATCAGCTGCGGCGTGATGGCCGCCAAGCCTTGGGCCAGCGGCTCAACCGCTGCCGCTTCTGGCCGCGCCCGCTGCGCGATGCCCTGGGCGGGCGCTCCTGAGAGCGCCAGCAGGCCCAGGCCGGTGCACCATCGCCGGTTCAACATCTGACCCGGTGAATCGGGCCAGCCTGGCCCATAACACCCTCGCTGGTCAGCACCAACGTGCTGTCGTCCAGGAACGCCACGCCTTCGCCTTGCGGCTGGAGCGTACTCAGCCAACAGGAAGGCCCGTCGTTGGTGAGACGCCGGTCCTTTTCCCGGCGGAAGAAGAACAGCTCGGTGTAGGTCCGAATCACCAGCCGCTCACCGTTGGGGGAGATGGCGGCGGCGGTGACCAGCCGGCCCAAGGCGCGCTGCGGCACCAGGGGAAGCCGCTCCAGCGGCTCCGCCGTCGCCGTGTCGCGGTTCAGCGCGGCGCGGGGGACCAGGTACCGCAGCATGGGGCCATAAGTCCCTTTGGTGACCAGTTGAATCGATCCGTCGGGCTCCACCCACATGGCCTCGACGTCGTGCGCGCCGTCCGGGTACCTCACCCGCACGGCTCGGGCGCGCGCCGTGGCGCGCGCCGGCTCGTCGTTGGCGGCCGGCTGCGGTAGCACTGCTGGCTCGGGGACGACATACAGCGTGACGTTCCGGCGTCGCTGGTTGTTGTCGCCGGTGTCCGCGATGTAGAGGCAATCCCGCGGCAGCGCCGGGCACGTGGCCAGGGCGATATCCTCCCAATCGTAGTTGGCGGCTCCGGGGACCAGGTATCGACCCAGGTCGTCGCCGGCGAGGTTGGTGGCGTAGAGCATGGGTCCGTCGCCCGAGTCGTTGTGGGTCCAGAGCACGCCCGCGTGTCGGCGGCTTACGGCGACACCGGAGCTTTCGGCGATGGGAGGGGACCGCAGCATGCCGGTCCGCTCGACCAGTGAGGGCGTCCGCTGCTGGGCGAGGGCCGGCTGGGCCAGACCCAGAAAGGCGAACAGAGTAGTGGACCGCATCACCGTGCTGGTATTGTACCCGGCCGCTTGCCCGGCAGGGAGGCTTGGGCTTCATTTCTGTTCAACCTCCCATGATCGCGAGCCTCCAGCATCGGCCGGTGGTGAAGCGCCCTGAAGCGGTGCGTCTGTCGGGGAGGGTCCTGTTCTTGATGGACGACGCGGAGCTGGTGCGCCGGCAGCTGAGCGGGGAGAACCTGTCCCAGCCCCTCGCTGCCGCCCTCCGGGACAACATCTCCACGGACGAAATCACGCCCGCCTACATCTGCTACTACTACGATGAGCGGCTGGGGGAATTCCCCTACCTGGGGCTAAAAGCCGGCGGCGAGTTCCCGGTGTCCAAGGGATCGGTGAAAGCCGGAGGGTTCGTGTGCTCCGTCTCCGGCAAGCGGCGGGGGAAGGGTTCCTCGCGCGAGCAGTCGCCCTACGCCGAGATGTGCGCGGGCATCCAGCTGGTGATCGCCGAAAGCATCGAGCGCATCTACGGAGAGAACTGCCAGAATCTGGGCATCCTCACCAGCACCGATTTCTCGCTGATCGACAAGGTGCGGCGGGGTGAGGAGATCCCGCTCTCGGTGTTCACCGAGGGTGAAGGCGGGATCACCCGTGGGATCATCGAGTACGGCGGGCTGTTCCAGTACAATGTGGCGCGGCTTCAGGGCAAGGTGGCGGTCCCGGCGGTCGCCACCCGCCCGCGGCCCATGACGCTGGCGGAGAAGATCATCGCGCGCCACTGGGTGCGTGATCTCTCGCGCAACGAGGTGGGCGTCCCCTACGTGCAGCCGGGCGACGAGGGGTTCGTCGGTACCGACATCCGGTTCAGCCACGAGTACGTGACGCCCATGGCGGCGATCTTCTGGGAACGGTACGTGGGCGAGAAGCAGCAGATCGTGGATCCAGAGTCGGTGTTCTTGTTCCGCGATCACCTGACGTTCCTCGAGCTGGCCATGACGGACGAGCGCAAGGCACAGGGGTTGCTCGACGTCGCCGTGGAGCTCAAACAGAAGCAGGAGGAATTCGCCGCCCAGCAGGGCGTGCAGCTCTACGGCGAGCTGCCGCGGCGCCTGACGGGTCGCATGGGCCTTCCCGCCGGATCCGAAGCGATTTGTCATTCCAAGATCTTGGAAGCCCACGCGCTTCCTGGCCACCTCATCATCGGGAGCGACTCGCACACGCCGCACGCGGGAGCCATCGGCTGCGTGGCGTTCGGCGTCGGGACCACTGCGATCTTCAACTCCTGGCTCACCAAGGACGTGCGGATCAGGGTGCCGGCGTCGGTGCTGGTGCGGATCAACGGGCAGAAGCCGCCGGGCATCACGGCCAAGGACTTCATGCTGCAGGTCCTGCGGCATCCGTACGTCAAGGATGGGCACGCCATCGGGAAGCTGGTCGAGTACGCCGGGGAAGCCGTGGAGGCTCTCTCCGTGGACGAGCGGGCCACTATGACGAACATGGCGGCCGAGGTGGGGGCATTCACTGGGATCGTCAGGCCCGACGAGCGGGTGGTCGAGTATCTGGCGCGGGAGCGGGGCCTGACGCCGGAAAAGGTGCGGCCGCTCCTGGAGGGGCTCTCCTCAGACCACGACGCGCAGTGGGAAACGGTCATCGAGTTCGATGCGGCGCAGCTGGAGCCGATGGTGGCGCTCCCCGGCGATCCCGGGAACGGGGTCTTCATCAGCGAGCTGGGCGGGCCGGTGCAGGTGGACATTGCGTACGCGGGGTCGTGTACGGCGGGGAAGAAGTCGGACATGGACATGTATGCCGCGGTATTCCGGGACGCACTGGAGCAGGGGCGGCGAGTCCATCCGGACGTAAAGTGCTATGTCCAGTGCGGATCCCAGGAAGTGAAGCGCTACTGCGAGGAGATGGGGTACCTCGAGATCTTCCAGGCGGTGGGTGCGGTGTTCATCGAGCCGTCGTGCGGTGCCTGCATCAACGCGGGGCCGGGCGTCTCGTACGACCGGAGCACGGTCACCATTTCTGCCATCAACCGGAATTTCCCCGGCCGGTCAGGACCCGGGCAGCTGTACCTGGCTAGCCCCTACACCACGGCAGCGAGCGCCATCGCGGGTCGCATCGCGGCCTGGGAGCCGGGGCTGGTTCCCACACGCTAGGGCGTGCGCCCCGTGAGGCCGGCTGCCTGCGGTGCGCCGACCCCCGAGGCACCGCCCCGTCCCGGACGCAGCGCCGCGGCCGGATACACGCCCCGCGCGTTCCACAACACCCAATCGGTCAGTCCCAGCTCTTCGGTGGCACGGATCTGCGCGCGGATTTCGTCCGGCGTGTACCGCACCCGGAAGATAGAGAACGCCTGCAGGTATGGACGGATCTTCGGCGCGCTGGTGAGGCGGGCGTTCTTCCGCAGGCCGTCCTCCAGAGCCCGGCGGACGGTAGCGTAGGGCGCGGCGTTGGGGTGCTCGATCCCGTAGGCGCCGCGGCGATAATGGCTGGGATAGACCATCGGCAACACGACGTCCGCCAGCGGCGCCAAGTCCTCCCAGGTCTGGCCGATACCGAGGTCGCCGTCGGCGCTGGTGGTGAGCCCGAACAGGTCCAGCGTGAATGGCACCCCCAACTCCGAGGTGCGCTCGCGCATGAGCGCGACATTGCGACGCACGGCCGCGCGTTGGGACTCGCTGGCGCGTCTGCCCGGGTACACGGCGCGGTCTAGCAACCATCGGGGTTCGTCCGGGAAGCGCAGGTAGTCGAACTGGATCTCGGCGAAGCCGAGGACCACGGCCTCCTTGGCCAGGTCGGCGGCGTAGATCCACACGGAATCACGGTACGCGTCCACCCAGGCGCTGCCCTGCCGGTCGCGCCACAAGCCGCCCCGCAGGTCGTGAATCGCCCAGTCCGGCTTTCCGCGCGCGAGAAGCGGATCCTTGGCCACCACGATGCGCGCGACGGGATGAATGCCTCGCGCCTGAAGCTCCGCCAGCCGCTGCCGGGTGTCGGACGTGCGGATGCGGTCGTTGGCCCCGACTTCCACCGCAGTCGGCACGCTCGAGCGGTAGGTGAGGTAGCCGGTGTCGTCCTTTACGTCGATCACAAAGGTGTTGATCTCCGTGCTGTCGGCGAGCCGCAGCAAGTCGGCGAGCCGGCTGGAACTGAAAACCCAGCCGTTCAAGTAGATGCCGCGCACCACTGCAGGGGGTTGGCCCACGGGTGGGGGCGGCAGGTCGAGCGGCGGGTTCGCCAACGCAGGCAGCAGCTCCACCACGTAGTCCGGCGGCGCGGACGGGTGATCGGCGAGTGAGGCCCACTCGAGAGGGGGAGGTGGGAGCGGAATCGACTCGCGCATGGCGGTGATCTCGGCCGCATAGTCGGGTCGCTCGGCCTCATGATGGCGGAGGTACGGCGGGCGTTCCTGGGCCCGGAGGGGCACGGTCACCGTGACCCCCGCGAGCAGCAACCAGGCTGGTGCGGACCCACTGCGAAGCATAGAGTTTGGAGACGAGAGGGGCGGTCCCCGAATCGGGGATCGCCCCCCGCGTTTGGCTCCTAACCTCCCTAACAGCCGCAATTTACGGGCCGCCAATATGTTGCAGGTTGGCCCGTTCCCGCAAGTGCCGCCGTTACTCCTGCGGCGGCTGGCCCTCTAACAAGTTCAGCTCCACCCGGCGGTTCTGGGCCCGTCCCTCCACCGTCCGATTGTCCGCCACCGGTCGGTCCGGACCGTAGCCGCGGGCCACCAGCCGGTCCGGGGAGACGCGTTTCGCGACCAGGTAGGCCCGCACCGCCATGGCCCGCCCGAGCGACAGTCGGAGGTTGGTTGCTCGGGCCCCCGTGGCGTCCGTGTGGCCCCCGATCTCGATCCTCACGGTCGGATTGGCGACCAGCGACGCCGCCACCTCATCCAGCACCATATACGAGCTCGGGGTGAGATCGGAGCGGCCGGTCCGGAAGTTCACGCCCTTGAGGATAAGCGGCTGTGCCTTGCCTTCCACGATTTGGAACAGCGGCCTTGCAGCCGCCTGCACCACCTCCTGGATCACCGGGCAGCCCACCGCGTCCACCCGGGTGCCGGCGGCGGTGTTGGGGCAGCGGTCCTGCTGGTCGAATACGCCGTCGCCGTCGGTGTCCTTCGGCACGGTGCAGCCCCGGGCGTCCACTTCGGTGCCCGCGGGCGTATCCGGGCATTGGTCGAGGCCGTCGAACACCTTGTCCTGGTCCTGATCGGTGGGGCACCCGGCCGTATCGACGGTGGCGCCGGTCGGGGTGTCGGGACAACGATCCAAGCCGTCGAACACGCCGTCCTTGTCGCCATCCACCGGGCACCCGTTCGGGTCCACCGTGGCTCCCATTGGCGTGTTGGCGCACAGATCGAGCCCGTCGAACACGGTGTCATTGTCCGTGTCCACCGGGCAGCCTTTGTCGTCCACCAGTGCGCCGCCTGGCGTCCCCGGACAGGCGTCCAGCCCATCGAAGACCTTGTCCGTATCCGTGTCCACTGGGCAGCCGTTGGGATCCACCGTGGCGCCCAGTGGCGTGTCGGGGCAGCGATCGCGCCGGTTGGCGACGCGGTCGCGGTCGGCATCTCGCGGGGGCCCGCCGAACGCGAAGATCGAGAGCCCCACGTTCCCGCCGAAGTTGATCGGCTTGTCCGATGGAGTAGTGGCGCTCGGCAGGGACGTGCCGTACGAGACCCGTCCCTCCACCCGGAACGCCGCACGCCCACCCAAGGACATCAGGGTCCCCAGCACGACGTGACCGCCGTTGCTCGCGGTGTCGAGCGCACCGCGGTAGAACAGCCGCTCGTAGCCGGCGCCCAGGTACAGGCCCATGGCGCGGCCGTGGAACAGCATGCTGCCGCCCAGGCGGCTGATCGTCACGTCGTTCCCCGCGGGCGCGAGCTCCGTGACCGTGTAGTCGCCGCTGGCCTCGAGCGAGATGAGGCGACTGAAGTAATACCCCAGCCGTCCGCCGGCCCCGGAGCGTCCCGAGAGGCTGGTGGCGGATCGGTCGTATCGGGTATAGGACCCGAACGCACCCAGCTCGACTTGACGCGCCGCGCCCGTCTGGGCGCGGCCGGACCACGGAAACGCGATCAACAGCGCGAGCACGCTCACGGCGTGCCGGGACCAGGCTCGAAGGTTCATGGTCTTCAATCTACATCCGGCCGCCCCGGCTGCTATGGGCTTGGTCATGGTTTGTCGTCTCCTTCCATCAGGCTGGCTCCCTTCGCCAGGCGCTCGGCCAGCCGGGAGAGATCCGCGGCGCCGCGTGTCAGGTCTGACACCGCCCGGAGCTGCTCGGCCGCCGCCGCCGCAACGGCAGCGGTCTCCTCGGCGGACGCTCCGGCGGCCGCGCGGGCCCGGACCAGGAGCTGACTGGCGGCCTCGGCGGACACGAGGTTGTCGGCCGGCAGCCGCGCCATGCGCTCCGCCGCCGCCCGCGTGGTGTCGCTCGCGTTGACGATGGTCTCCAGTTCTCCGCCCCAACGCGCCGACGCGTCCATGAGGTCCTTCAGCTGACGGCCGATCCCGTCCAACAACCGGCTCGCCCGCTCGATCACCTTTCTCGTATCCCGCGCGCTCTTGCCGATGTTCCGCGCGGCGCGCTCGCTCTCCTCGGCCAGTTTCCGCACCTCGTCCGCGACCACGCCAAAGCCCCGGCCCGAGGCACCGGCCCGCGCCGCCTCGATGGTGGCGTTGAGCGCGAGCAAGTTCGTCTGGTACGCGATGCCGCTGATCGTCTCTGAGAACCGCTCGACCTCGGTGGCGGCTTCCTGCAAGCGCCCCACCTCGGCGGCGCCCTGCTCGATCGTCGCCCCCAACTGCCGGAGCTGCTCCACGGTGCGCCCACTTGCGGTCCGCACGTCCACCACGGTCCGCTGTACCGCGGCCGTGGTCTCGTGCGTCGTGGTGGCGGCCTCACCCGTCTGACGGAGATCCTCCACCAGCTTGGTCAGGGTCTGCACCGCCTCCTCGACTTCCGCGCGAGCCCGCCGGGCGTCCTGCTCCGCGCGGGCGGCCTGCTGGGCGACGCCAGAGAATCCCTGGCGAACTGTGTCGGTGGTGTCAGTGAGCTGGCGCACATACGTCACCGTCTGGGAGGCGGACTCCGCCAACGGGCGTGCCAGCGTGCCCCACACCAGTGACAGCGCCAGCTGCGGGGCCAGGAGATCGAGCAGCTGGGCATCCACCTCCCGGTACATGCCGCGCCGGGAGTGGCGCACGCTCCAGACTCCCACGATCGCCTCGGCGTATCGGAGCGGGACCAGGATCTCGGAGCCCTCAGCCCCGGGGTGCCCGACCTCCACCAGTGGGCGGCGCAACCGCAGCACTTCGGCAGTGAGCGGATCCTGAACCGACCAGCGAGCGCCGGTGAGGCCGGTGTCGGCCACAACCGTGAGGTCTCCGGTAGCGCCGTCGTACCGCGCGAGGCCGGTTCCTTCCCAGGGGACCAGGCGGCCGGCGACGTCCTGGATTCGCGCGAAGCTCCGCTCGATACTGACATGGCCCGCCAGCTCGCCCGCCAGGCGCTGGACCAAATGCAGTTGGTCCGCGCGGACGGCCGCACGGATCACGGCGTACATGCCAATGAGGGCCGCGACCAGCAGGAGACTCGCGTACACGGCGACCACCGCCGGCGGGCGCGCCGCGACCAGTGCCACCCAGCCGAGCGCCTCGGCAGCCGAGGCGGCGTACACGGCGAGCTCCCACCGGACGGTCAACCGGGCGTCCACCCACGGCGCCCGCGGACCCTGCGACAAGTCGAGGTAGAAGGTGCTGTTCACCACCAGCGTGAGGAGCAGCACACCCACGGTGAGCGGCCCCAGATTGGCGGCCCCCAGCGCGGCGTCGCCGGCCACGCCGCCCAGCGCCTGGTAGGCGAGGCCGGTGAGCCCGGTGCCGAAGCAGAGATGCGCTGCATTGGAGGCGGCGTCCCCGAGTCTGAGCCGGCGAAACAGCAGGTCCCCAGCGAGCATGCCCGCGGTGGCGGTGAGGATCGCCGTAGGCCAGCCGTCCAACAGCAGTCCCAGGAGCGCCACGCCCAGAACGAACGACGCAAACCCTCTGCCGGGCAGCGGGAAGCCGAAGCGCCGAGTCAGCGTCGCGGCCAGGGCGAGGAGGACAACTTCGAGCGCCCTTCCGCGGGCCCACCATCCGGGAGTGCCGGCGATCCGGAGCAGCGCGGCGATCAGGAAGAAAGCGGCGCCGAGGAGGATGGCCAGCCGCACCCAGGGGGCGCGGGGGAAGGACGGTGCGTTCACAGGCACGGTGAGGATGGCGGCGTCAATGTGGGCGGCTCCGGAAGAAACTGCAAGCGCGGTGGTGGAAGGAGGAGCGGCAGCAGCGCCCTCCGGAGCCCACCGGTGCGTACGCTGGTGCCGCTCCTGCCGCTGGCTGTTAGCTTCCCCGACATGCGAGTCAGCATTCAGTATTGCGTGGTGTGAAACTACGAGCCACGGGCCGCCAGTTTGGCGGCTGAGCTTCGGGAGCTGTACCCGGAGGCGACCGTGCGCCTGATCGAGTCCTCGGGCGGTCTCTTCGAGGTGTCCGTGGACGGAGCGCTGGTGTTTTCCAAGAAGGCGCTGGGGCGCCATGCCGGTCCCGGCGAGGTGGTGCGCCTCATCCAGCAGCGCCGAGCGCAGGAGCCACGCACGTGAAGATCGCGATCTCCACCGGCGGGGGCGACGCTCCCGGCCTCAATGCCGTGATCCGTGCCGCGGCGCTGAGTGCGTTGCACCGCGGTTTCGATGTGTACGGGATCCAGCGCGGGTTCGGGGGCGTGCTGGACGAAGGTTACGTACTCCGGCTGGGCCGCGACGAAGTCCGCGGGATCACCCACCTGGGCGGGACCATCCTCGGGACTACCAACCGCGGCAACCCGTTCCGCTGGGCCACGCCGCAGCCGGACGGCACCGTGAAAGAGGTGGATCGCTCCGACGAGCTGATCGCCCGGTTCCGGGCGCTGGGCTTCGACGCCCTCATCATGGTGGGCGGCGACGGGAGCCTGCGAATCGCGTACGATCTATTCCGCAAGGGTTTTCCGGTGGTGGGGGTCCCCAAGACGATTGACAACGACGTCAGCGGTACGGTGATCACCTTCGGGTACGACACCGCGGTCACCACGGCGACCGAGGCGATCGACAAGGTGCATTCCACCGCCGAAAGCCACGAGCGGGTGATGGTGGTGGAGGTGATGGGGCGGTATGCCGGGTGGATCGCGTTGAACTCCGGGCTCGCGGGGAGCGCCGACGTCATCCTGATCCCGGAGATCCCCTACGACATCCGCGTCGTGTGCGACAAGATCCGGGAGCGCGAGAAGGAGGGCCGCCATTTCAGCATAGTGGTCGTGGCCGAGGGCGCGGTGCCCAAGGGAGGGAGTGTGACCGTGAAGGAAGGAGCGGGTGCAGGCACGGTGGAGCGGCTGGGCGGGGTGGGAGAGCGGGTCGCTGCCGAGATCACCGCGCTCACGGGCAAGGAAACCCGCTCGCTCGTGCTGGGACATCTGCAGCGCGGAGGGTCCCCCACAACGTTCGACCGGCTGACGGCGCTCCGGTTCGGAGCTGCGGCGGTGCGGGCGGTGGCGGAGAAACGGTTCGGGCACATGGTCGCGCTGGATCCGCCCAACATCGCGTTGGTGCCGCTGGCAGAGGCGCTGGCCAAGCCGAAGCGCGTGCCGCTGGACAGCGACTCGGTGCAGACGGCGCGCGAGCTGGGGACCTGCCTGGGAGATTGAGCGGCAGCAACCGGAGGGACCCGCCCGCGCCCTCATCTTTATGTTTCCCTATCCATGAGCCAGCCTCGTATCCGCGATCACTTCCTCCCGCCTGATCGCGACGCCTTCCGCCGCGCCGAGCCGGCTACCGGCCGGGTCATCGTCATCGCCCCCACCCGCGCCGCCTGCGAGACCATCGAGCTGGCGCTTCAACTCAACATCGACACCGTGCTCGAGCGCGAGCATGGTGAGGAGATCCGGGGCCTGGCACGCCGGGGCGTAGGGTTCGGCATCGTCGCCGGCACCGGCACGGGCAAGACCCTCGGCATCCGATCCATCGCGGAACAGATCGTGGGCCAGCCGCTCCGGGTGGGAGTGGTGAACCGGGAGCGCGAAGCCACGCCCGAGACGCCCACCTGGAACGTGGTCATCGTGACCACCGGTATCGCGCGCCGCTGGTTCCAGGGCGATCTGATCCAACCGCGGGACACGCTGATCGCGGATGAGATCCACCAGACCTCCGCCGAGCTGGAGCTGTGCCTCGCCCTCGGCAAGCGCCTCGGCTGCCGCTTCATCTGGCTCTCCGCGACGGTGGACCCGTCGTTTTACGCCCGATACCTGGAATCGGCGGAGGTGCTGGAAACGTCGGCGTTCGATCCCTCGCTGGCGGCTCGAGTGACGATCCGGCGGCAGCGCCCGCTGGAGTTCCTCGACGACCGCTTCCTGCGACACGCGGTGCGCGAGCGGCGGGGCGTGGCGGTCTTCCTGCCTACCCGGGCGGAGGTGGAAGCGGTCGCCGCCGAGCTGGGCGGCCGGTGGGGGCGCCTGAACGCGGCGTTCTACCATGGCGGAGAGCCGATCCGCGTCATTCGGCCGTTTCTCGAGGGCACCGCGCCGAAGCCGTTCTTGTTGGCCATGACGGCGGCGGGCCAGTCGGCGCTGAACATCGCGGGCCTCGATACGGTGGTCATCTACGACGCCCGGTACGCCAACCTGGTGGAGCACGGACGCAACGTGCTGACCCGGCAGTACCTGGGCGCCAACGAGATCCTCCAGATGGCCGGGCGGGTGCATGGGCGCGTGCGAGGAGGCGAGGTCTATCTGCTGACGGACCGCGACATCGAGTTCGACGCCCTGCAGCCCACGCCCCCGGAGTTCCAGCTGGCCGGCGACACCGAGCGGGTGGCGATAACTGCCGCGGCGATCGGCGTGGACCTGACCGAGCTGGACCTGCCGGTGCCGCTCGACCAGCGGGCCTACCGGGAGTCGGTGCGGGTCCTCACGGAGCGCGGCCTCATCGCGGAGGGGCGGCTCACGGCGTACGGTCGGGACGTGGAGGCCATGCCGGTGGAGCGCCCGTGGGGCGAACTGCTGGTGCACGCGGATGCCGGTCTGGTGCCGTTCGTGGCGGTCGCGGCGAACATCGAATCGCTGCACCGCATGACCCGGGACGAGCGTGACCTGCGCGGCCTCGTGGTGCACGGCAGCGATCACCTGACGGCCTCCAACGTGTACGCGGAGGCCGTGAGCCAGTACGGGTACCTGGGCCTGGTGTATGGGTTGCCGCGGCACCTGTTCGCCGACGGCGTGGAGGAATGGGCGGATGGCCGCGGCGTGCTGGTCAAGGCGATCGAGGACGTGGCGTTGGGCACCGCCTCGGTGTACCGGACGCTGGAGCTGCCATTGCCCGAGCGGCTGCTGCGGGCCGACGGGGACGTGTTACGGCGCTTCCGGGATCTCCTGGCCCGCGTGATGCCCTTCGATCTCGTGATGGATGGGCACCTGGCATCCGGGGAAGGCGCGCGGGTGTCCCGAGGCTCGGTGTGCAGCGAGTGGGGCGCCACGGCCGGCGCGGTGCGCTACTTCGCCGATCGGTTCGGCGTGCCGCGCGCGGCCATCGAGGGGACCAACCTCCCGCTCGAGCTGATCCGGCGCTACGCGGTGCAGGGCCCGCCCAGCGTCGAGGTGCACCACGGGCGGCGGACCGGCCTCACGGTGGTGCGCCGTACCCAGTACGCCGGGTTTGAGCTGGGGCAGCATGGTGCGGCCCTCGCAGGCCTGTTCCCCAGCGAGTTGGCACCCGTGGCGCGCGATGCCCTGGCCCAGGCGCTGCTCGACGGCCGCACCGCGCATCCGGATCAGGGCTCCGTTCGCAAGGGGTTCGACCGGTTGGTGGATTACTGGAAGAAGTCCGGCGGGGAGCTCGCTGGAGCCGAGCCCACGAGCGTTCGGCGGACGATACGACTGCAGCTCGAGCCGGTGGACAGCTGGGAGGCTTTCCTCGCCACGCCGATTAGGCTGGACGTTGGGAGCCTGGTGCCCGAGGTCATCCGGCATGCGCTCGACGCCCTGCCGAGCGCGGTGCCGTTGTTGGGAGACAAAGTGGCGCTGATCTACGATGTGGAGAACGGCACGCCGGTGGTTCGGATCGTGATGAAAGAGGGTCAGGCGCGCCGGCTGCGATCCAGGGACCTCCCGAGGCTCGACCGCCCGGTGACCTTCAGCGTCATGCGGGGCCGCCGTGAAGTACTGCGCGCCGGATCATTGGAAGAACTGCGCGCTGGCCTTGCCGGGCTCCCGCGACGCGAGCGGGGACATCGCCGGCGACGCCGCTAACGCGTTGCCGGTCGGGTGAGCGACAGCACGCCCAGCCAGGCGGCCGCGTAGGCCCCTTGCAGTCGCTCGGGCTCCATTCCGGATTCGAGCTGAAGCGCCATGCCGTGCACCACGCCCGCCAGGAGGAGGCCAAGTTCTTCCATGGGGACGGTCGGTGCCAGGCCGAGCTCGTTGAGCAGGCCGTCGGCCGCGCTGGCAATGGTGGAGCTGAAGCTGGCAGACGCCAAACTGACCGCCCGGTCAGTCACCTTGTCGCGCTGGGCAAAGAGGGCGGTCCACGCCCGGATCGTGCCATCCCGACTCTCTGATACCAGCAAGGTCCACGACCGCTTGATGGCTGCGTCTGGCGTGGGGGCCTGAAAGGCCTCCGTCCAGCGACTCCGCCGCCTCTCCCCCAAACGGGCCGCCGCAGCGGCTAGAAGCGCCGCTTTGGTTTTGAAGTGGTAGTGGACCAGGCCCTTGGCACAACGCGCCTCGCGAGCCACCTCATCCACGGTGCCTCCGCCCCCGCGACGAAGCAGCCGGTCTGCCGCATCTAGAATGGTGACTCGGGCGGTTTCAGGGTCCTTCGGCATGGCCGGGTTCCTTGGTTGACCGGACGGTCAAATACTTCACTCGGCAGGGCCGCCTGGCAAGCCCGGCCGCGCTAGACACACTCTGAAACCACTGCTGGCGCGGAGGCGTAATCGGGTCCGGATGACAGACAATCCTCTGGGGTCGCTCCTGAGCGCCGTCATCGAGGCCATCGGCGAGGGCGTCGTCGTCTTCGACCGGGATGGCCGCGTTGCCTACGCCAATGAATCCGCCCGTGCGTCGGTACCGGATCCTCTCGACTCGCCCGCGTCCGGGGCCGACCTGTTGGGCAGGCTGCTCGAGCGCGGTGGTCGCCGGGTCCCGCTGCGGCTCGGCCAATACGTCCTGGGCGAGGCCGTCTTTTTTGAACCGCCGGGCGAGAGCACCTTGGCCGGCCGTGAGCGCCGGGCTATCCTGGAGACGCTCCAGCACACCGGCGGGCGTCTGGCCGATGCGGCGCGGCAGCTCGGGATCTCCCGCACCACGTTGTGGCGTCGCCTCAAGGAGTACGGCGTCCATCGCGGCACCCGGTGAAGCCCGGATGGCGGCGCGCGTTCTCCTGCTGTTCCTCTCCCTCACGCCCCAACACCCGGATACCGCGACCTTCCGCGACGCGACCACCGCCGCCGTGATCACGCGGGCGCGGGCGCGGCATGCGCGACAAGACTCCTTGCTCCACGATTACCAAGCCTGGGTGGATACCCGGCTCGAGGCCGTGGCTTCCCGGAGTCGGTTCTCCCGCGCGGTGCCACTGCTGGCGCACGAGACCGTCGCGCGGCTCACCTGGCGCGCGCCGAACGATCTCACGGTGGACGTGGCGGGCGCGCGGAGCGCGCTGCCGATGCTGCGGTTGCTCGAGGCCATGGGCGTCGAAGTCAACCGCGAAGACGTCAACGATGATCTGCGCCGCGAGCTGCAGAGTGAGGCGTGGCTGGACCGGCCGTGGTTCGTTCCACGGGCCCTGGGAGACAGCGTTCGGGTGATGGGGATTCCGGACCTGGCGGCGCTCCATCCGCTCGCCCCGGGCGCCGAGGGCTCCTACCGGTACGCCGTCACGGACTCGGTTGTGCTGGTGACCCCGGGCAGGACCGTGCGTGCTCTCGCCGTGCGGGTGGAGCCCAAGCGAAACGGTCCTTCGCTGGTCGCGGGCGACATGTGGCTGGACGCGGATCAGGGTGACCTGGTACGCCTGCGCGTGCTGTTTCTGGGCGAATACCTGTGGGAAAGCCCCGACACAACCACACCGCAGGACAGCGCCAAGGCTCGGAGAGACAACCGCACCGCGGCTCGCTACCTCTCGGCCGAAGCGGACGTGGAGTACGCCCTCCATGAAGGCCGGTTCTGGATGCCCTACCGACAGGGGGTGGTCGTCACCTTCCGGGTCCCGTGGCTCCTGAACCTGACGATTCCGTTGCGCGCCGTGACGCGATTCCACGACTACGTAGTGAACACGGGCGTGGTGCTGAGGTTCGCGATTCCCGACAGCGCGCTGTCGGAGCGGCGGGGCCGTGTCTCGGTTCGCCTGTGCGCCGGGTGCGCCCCGGGCGACTCAGTAGGCCGCCGGGCCACGCGCGAATCCGGCTATCGGCGGGCGGGGCGGTGGGGCGACGGCCGGTGGGAAGTGACCGTTCCGCCTGCCGACTCGCTGGCCCGGCACTCCTGGCCGGAGCCTCTGGTGATTGGCCTCGAGCCGACCGAGGAGCGATGGCTGCAGGAGACCGGGGTCGAGCTGGCCAAGCTCGGCCAGCAGCTCCCCGACGGGTGGGTTGGACGGCGGCGATTCGGCGTCGCGTGGGAGCGCGTGAGCGACGCCTTCCGCTTCAACCGGGTGCAGGGCCCTTCCGTGGGGCTCGGCTGGGTCCTCAACCCGAGGGATCCCTTCCTCCGACTCGTGGGCACGGCGCGGTTCGGCTTCTCCGACCAGCGGCCAACGGGTTCGTTGCGATGGGGGTACGAGGGACCCGAGGCTCGGGTCGAACTGGTGGGTTACCGGATGATGCGCGCGGTGGAGCCGTGGAGCGAGGGCGGCTTCGCCGGGTCCATCAACGCCGTGTTCGCCGCCCACGATGACGCGGACTATTACCTCGCCACGGGTGGGGGAATCGAAGTCGAGCCGAACCTGGGTCTCCTGGCCCACACCACGATCGGCGTCTTGGTGCAGCGCGAGCGCAGCGTGGCCACCGTTGCTGCGTCACGGGTGAACGACGCTCTCGGCGGCGACGGCCGGTTTCCTGCCAACCCGCCGGTCGTGGAGGGCGAGTACCTGCGCCTGGCGGTCTCCCGTGCGGACGCGCTCGGTCCGGTGGGCCTGCGGGCAGGGGGAGAGGTGGCGTTCGCGCCCGGGCTGGCGGCTGCTCGATTCTGGGCGCGAGGGCGCACGTTCTTTCGGCTGGCGGGCCGTGGAACCACGCTCAGCGGCTCCGTCGGAGCCGTGGCTGGCGAGGCCCTGCCCCAATTGCTCTTGAGGGTTGGGGGCCCGGCGACAGTGCGCGGCCACCAATACGGGGTTCGATCGGGCCGCGCCGCCTGGGCGGCGCAGCTGGATTGGAACCTGCGCACCCGCGGGCTCGTGATGCCGGTGATCTTCCTGGATGCCGGGGACCGGGTGCCGACGCGCGATCCGCTGGTGGGTGCCGGGTTGGGGGTGGCTCTGATCGGGGGCCTGCTCCGCTTCGACCTGTCCAAGGGGCTCAATCCCGAAGGTCCTCTCCGGTTCGACATCACCACGAGATTGCCTCGGTAGCACTGCGGGAAGGGACGTAGCGCACGTCACCACCCGCGTCTACGTTCCGTCGCATGGACCCCAAGCCGTTCGTGGTGGAGGAGTACGTCCGCTGGTCCGATGTGGACTACGCAGGCATCATCTTCTACGGCTCGTACGTCCGCTTTTTCGAGATCGCGGAGACGGAGCTGTTCCGCGCCGCCGGCGTGCCCTACTCGGAGGTGTTCGACCGGTTCGGCATCTGGCTCCCGCGGGTGCACTTATCCTGCGACTTCAAGTATCCCGCGCGGCTGGACGACCGTCTCCGGGTCGCCGTGTACTTCACCCGGTTCGGGACCAGCTCGATCGCGATCAACTTCGACGTGCTCCACGCGAAGGCGATCCAGCTGGCGGCAGCGGCTCGCGAGGTGTTGGTGTGCGTGGACCGGGAAACGATGCGGCCAAGGCCGTTGCCGGCAGACCTGGTGGGGCTCCTCCAGCCGTTCGCCCTGTCCGAAGCGGCGGCCCGACGCCACTTGGGCCTGGCACCGGCAGCACCGTGAGACTGGTCATCTTCGTCGCGCTCTTCGCGGCGTGCGGGGGAGGGCGTGCTGGCACGCCTGATGCCGAGGCGGTGGGGGACACCACGCCGGCAGTGGACGTCACTACCCCGCCGGACCCGACCTACCCGCCGAAACGGCGCGGCGCGCTGATTGCCCGCTCCGCGACGCCGGGCCCGCTCAGCGGGGAGTGGCGGCCCGTGGCCGGGCTGTGCGGGGCGCCGCCGAGCTTCCAGCTGGTGGCGCGAGGCGACAGCGTGGACCTGATCGTCCTGCTCCGGTTGCCGGCGGACGGTCTTGCCACGGGGGTCTACGCCGTCGCGGCACCGGAGGACACCGCCGCCGGGCCTCGCACGGCGCGCCTCGGCGTCCAGCGAGTGCTGTACACGGATTTCGCCTACCGGAGCGAGCGGGGGTCGGTGGAACTGAGCCGGTTGGACCGGCTCGCCTCCGGGCGTTTTGACGTGGTACTGCGGGAGGTCACGGCGCAGGACACGGTGCGGTACCTGGGCGTGTTCGAGCGCGTTCGGGTGGACTCGCTAACTGAGTCCCAATGCCGGGTGGCGGCTCGCGACGTTCCGCCGGGGGTCCGTTGACTGGCCGGTGTTAGATTAACCGCATGGAGCAGACCTACTTCCGCCGAGGTTTCGGTCTCAAGCAGGAGATCCAGGGCGAGCTCGCCGAGGCGTATCACAGCCGGCTGGTGGATCGCATCCGGGCGGAGGGTTACCAGCTCTCGGTGGGTGATCTGACGTTCCGCCTGGCCAAGGAGTTCGGGTTCTGCTACGGCGTGGACCGCGCGGTCGAGTACGCGTACGAGAGCCGCCGCCAGTTCCCGGACAAGCGGATCTTCCTGGTTGGCGAGATCATCCACAACCCGCACGTCAACGGACGGCTGGAAGGCCTCGGGATCCAGATACTGGCGCCGGGGCCCCAGGGCTTCGACTTCTCGCCCATCCGCCAGGATGACGTGGTGCTGCTTCCCGCCTTCGGCGTGACGGTGCGCGATTTCGCGCGCCTGCGGGAGATCGGCTGCGTGCTGGTGGACACGACCTGCGGCTCGGTGCTCAACGTGTGGAAGCGGGTGGAGCGCTACGCCCAGGACGGCTTCACCGCGGTGGTCCACGGCAAGCAGTTCCACGAGGAGACCAAGGCCACCGCGAGCCAGGTGAGCAAGTACCCCGGCGGCAAGTACCTGATCGTCCGGGACATGGCCGAAGCCGAGATCCTGTGTCGCTTCATCGAGCGGGGCGATAATGGCGACGAGATGTCGGCGACGTTCGGGCACAAGGTGTCGCCGGGGTTCGATTTCGCGCGGGACCTCACGTGCGTAGGGATCGCGAACCAGACGACGATGCTGGCTGGTGAATCGCTGGCCATCGCGCGGCGCCTGAGCGAATCGATGGGGCGGCGGTACGGGGCCGACCACCTCGACGAGCACTTTCGGTCGTTCGACACCATCTGCTCCGCCACGCAGGAGCGGCAGGACGCCGTCCTGGCGTTGCTCGAAGAGCCATTGGGCGCGATGGTGGTGATCGGCGGGTACAACTCGAGCAACACCAATCACCTCGCCAAGCTGTGCGCCCGCCGGGTGAAGACCTATCACATCGCGGACGCGTCGTGTGTCGAGCCCGACGCCGGCCGGATTCGCCATAAGCCGGTGGATGCGCAGGGCGAACTGGTGGAGGAGCACTGGCTGGACGCGTCGATGCGGGTCATCGGGATCACGGCCGGCGCCTCCACGCCCAACAACAAGATCGGGGAAGCCATCGAACGGATCCTGGCCACCCGAGGGATTGCCCTGCCTGTCTGACGGACACGGCGGGCGGGTCGAACGTCGTGTGCCCCGCGGCCTCGACCTCGTCGTCGCCGCAACCGCCGCCATCGTCTGGTTTGCCGCGACACCCGTCGGCGTTCTGTCTCCCACATCAATCGTGAGGTTGTCATCATGCCGTGGGATCTGATCCAACAGCTGCGCCCGTATCTGAGGGACGTGCTGGGTGCGGCGGCGTTGTTGCTGCTCGGGTCCATCATCGGGCGCTTTCTGGCGCGGTGGAGTCGCCGCGGCGCGCAGGCGGCATTGGACCGGATCGGGCGGCGCGGGTCGGGAGCGAGCGCCGTGGGCGCCGTACGGCTGGGCGAGTCGGGTCCGGCGCTGGTCGGGCAGTTCGTCTACTGGCTGATTCTCCTGATGGCCGTCGCGGCAGCTTTCGAGCTGCTCGGGCTACCGGTGGTGAGCCAGGTGGGCGAGCGACTGGCCACGTTCGCGCCGAGCGCGCTCACCGGTCTTGCGATCCTGCTGGTGGGTCTGGTGGTGGCGAATCTGGCGGGTGGAGTTGCGGCAGCCGGAGCGGCGTCGGCTGGGGTCCGATACGCCGGCGCGGTGGGGCGCACGGCGCAGACCATCGTCCTGGCGCTGGCGTTGCTGCTGGGCCTCGAGCAAGTCGGCATCCACGGCGAGCTGATCGCCGGGCTTCTCGCTGCCATTCTCGGCGTGGCGCTGGCGGGCGCCGCCCTCGCGTTCGGCCTTGGGGCCCGCGTCGCGGTCAGTAACATCGTCGCCGCCTATTACGTCACGCAGATGTACCGGGTGGGACAAACCGTGCGGGTTGGGTTGATCGAGGGCAGGATTCTCCGCGCCACGTCCACGGCTCTCATCCTCGACACCAAGGACGGACAGGTCCACGTGCCGGCCAGCGTGTTCAGCGAACAGCCGTCCATCCTCGTCCCCGAGGCCCGTTGACATGCGCGCCGACCTGAGCGTAGCGACACGCTTCGTGGCGGACCATCCGGAAGAGGCCGCACTGGTCCTAGAGCAGCTGTCCTTTGCCGACGGCGCGGCCCTCCTGGCGGAACTCGATGCGGCCCACGGGGCACGCCTGGTCGCGCGGCTCAGCGCGGCGCTCGCGGTGGACTGTCTCCGGTCTCTGCCCGACCGGCTGGTCGCGGGGGTGCTGGACGAGCTACCCATCGACTTCGGGGCACGGATCCTGATGCGCGCCAGCGCGGAGACCCGCGAGACCTGGTTGGCGGCCCTATCGGTGGAGCGAGCCGAGTTCTTGCGGCGCAAGCTCCGGTATCCGCCAGGCACGGCGGGAGCGCTGGTGGATCCGCTGGTCCTCGCGTTGCCGGAGGACCTGAGCGTGGCGGAGGCGCAAAAGCAGCTGCGCCGCTCCGCCGACCGGGCCTACTACTACCTCTACGTGGTGGACCGGGATCAGCGGCTGGTGGGCGCGCTGGACATTCGGGAGCTGATGCTGGCGGAGACCAAGGCCACGTTGGGCGCGGTGATGCATCGGGACATCCAGAGCGTCCCAGCCCACGCCGATCTGGCCGCGGTGATGGTGCACCCGGCATGGCGAGACCTGGACGCGTTGCCGGTGGTGGATGCAGGCGGCGTGTTCTTCGGCATCATCCGGCATCGGATGATGCGGCAAATCGCCGGGCGGGCGAACGATCAAGAGGTTCAGCCCATGGTTCGCACGTTGGTGAGCCTCGGCGAGCTGTACTGGACCGGGCTGTCCGCGTTTCTGGCGGGCGTGAGCGCGGTGACGCCCGGCGTTCCCGAGCGGCCCCACGGCGGCGAGGAGGCGGCAGATGGCACGCAGTGATCGGGCGGTTCGCGCTCTGCTGGAGCGGTATCTGCAGGAGTTTCCGGATGAGGCGGCGAGAGAGCTGGAGCACCTGCCGATCCGAGACGTGGTAGGGCTGCTGCAATCGCACAGCGCGCCGGTGGCAGGCCGCGCGTTGCAGCAGCTGACGCCGGACCTCGCCGCGGAGGCGCTCGCCATGCTGGAAGCCGACGCGTTTCGCGGCCTGATGCGGACGCTGGAGCCGGTGCGTGCCGCCTCGGTGCTGGCGCGCATCGACGCGGACAAACGGGAAGGGCGGCTGGCGCTCCTGGAACCGGCGGACGCCAAGGAGATCCGGACGCTGATGAGCTATCCGGCCGGAACGGCGGGCGCGGTAATGGACGCGCGGATCACGACCTTCCGGGCCGACGCCACGGTCAAAGAGGCGCTGGCGAAGCTCCGGGTGCTGCGGGGACGCCCGATCGCCGACGTGTTCGTGATCGGCGATGACGGCCGGTTGGTGGGCGCCATGCCGCTCCAGGAGCTGGCAGTCGCGGACCCCGGCGTCCGCATGGACAGCCTGCGGCTGCGGGTGCCGGCGAGTGTCCAGGCAACCACGCCTCGCGAAGAGGTGGTGGAGGTGTTCGGGCGGGGGATCGGCACCACTATTCCGGTGGTGGACTACGATCACCGTCCGGTGGGCCTGATCCGGAACGACGTGCTGGTGGCGGCGGCGCAACAGGAAGCGACCGCCGACCTGCAGAAGATGGTGGGCGCCAGTACCGACGAGCGGGCCCTTTCTTCGGCGCCGTTCGCGGTGAGGAAGCGGCTACCGTGGCTGCAGATCAACCTCGCCACGGCGTTCCTGGCCTCGGCCGTAGTGGCCCTGTTCGAGGGCACCATCGCCAAGTACACGGCCCTGGCCGTGCTGCTGCCCGTGGTCGCGGGTCAGTCCGGCAACACCGGCATGCAGGCGCTGGCGGTGACGCTCCGTGGCCTGGCACTTCGGGAAATCCGGTTGCGCCACTGGGCGCGGGTGGGGCTGAAAGAGCTGGCCGCCGGGGCGATGAACGGCGTCGCCGTCGCGGTCGTGACGGCGCTGGGCGTCTACCTGTGGAGCGATTCGGCGGGTCTGGCGCTGGTGATCGGCACCGCGATGGTGGGGTCCATGGTGATCGCGGGCATCGCGGGGGCCTCGGTGCCCATGGTGCTCACCGCCCTCAACCAGGATCCGGCGCAGGCGTCGTCGGTGATCCTCACGACGGTCACGGATTGCATGGGGTTCTTGAGCTTCCTCGGGCTGGCGACGCTGATGAGCGGGTTGTTGTAAAGTTCCAGCGGCGGCGTCCGCGGCGTTGCGATGAGAAGTCGCCCCGCAAGAGCGGCTGCTCATCCCCAGCTCTTCGGATCCGGCGCCCAGCGCCGCAGGTTCTTCAGGAGCGAATACGGGGAGCGGGGTGCGGCGGGGATAGCAGGGATAGTAGGGATAGCAGGGATAGTAGGGATAGCAGGGATAGTAGGGATAGTAGGGATAGTAGGGATAGAGGGTGAATGCTCGGCCACAGCGCTGCGCCGCCGGACGGGGAGCGCCCGCACTTCTTCCGCGATCACGTTCAGTGATCCATCGTCCTTGGCCAGCTTGCCGCTGATCCACAGGAACGGCTCGCCCCGGATCGCCATGCGGTCCCGCTCGTAGATGTCCGGCCGCACGATCGCGTTGATCATTCCCGCTTCGTCCTCCATCAGGACGAACACGAAGCCTTTGGCGGTGTGCGGTCGCTGGCGGGCGACTACCAGGCCGGCCACTTCCACATGCGAATCGTGCTCCAGCTTTCCCAACTCGGCGCTGGAGGTGAGCCCCGGCGGCAGCGAGCCGCGCAACAGCTGAAATGGATGACCGCCCGCCGCGAAGCCCAGCACCTCGTACTCTGCTACGAGGCGCTCGTCGGCTTCGAGGCCGGTGAACGAGAGGTGCTCGTAGGGGTGATTCAGCGGCAACTCGAGCTGATGCCGCACGCGCGCCGGATCCCGCTGCTCGTGCTTGGGCGGGAGCCACAGGCCTACCTGCCAGAGCAGCTCCCGACGCGTAAGCCCGAAGCCGTCGCATCCGCCCACCCAGACCAGATGCTCAATGGCATCGCGCGACAGCTTGGGCGGCGCGCGGCGCACCAGGTCACCCAGGCTCTGGAAGGGACCGCCGCGCTCGCGCTGGTGCACCACCTGCTCCGCGGTGTCTTCGCTCCACTCGCGGAGGAACGCGAGGCCTACGCGGACGGCAGGGTGAGCGTTATCCGTTGTCCGTTGTCCGGTATCCGTGGAGTCCGGCCGGGGGATCACGGACAACGGACAACGGCAACCGGACAGCGCCTCACCGCGCTCCACCGTACAGTACACATCGCTCGCGTTTACATCCGGCAGCCGGATCTCGATCCCGTGGCGGCCTGCGTCGCGGCCCAACGCGTCGAGCGAGTAGAAACCCATGGGCTGGTTGTTGAACAGCCCGGCGTAGTACTCGACGGGGTAGTAATGACGCAGCCAAGCCGACTGGTACGCCAGCAACCCGAATGCCGCGGCGTGTGACTTGGGGAAGCCGAACTCGGAGAAGGCGACCACCTGCTCGAAAACGTGCTTGGCCGTGGCCTCCGAAACGCCACGCCTGGCCGCGCCGTCCTTGAACTCCTCCCAGAAGCCTTCCATCAGCTCGCGGCTCCGCCTGCGGCTCATGGCGCGGCGGAGGGCCTCGGCCTGGCCGGCGGTGAATCCGGCGAGCGCCTGGCAGACCTGGAGCACCTGGTCCTGGTAGAGGATCACGCCCAGGGTTTCGCCGAGGCACTCCGTGAGGAGCGGATGGTCCACCGGGGGATCGTAGCGCCGTCCCTGCTGCTGGGCGCGACGCTGGGCCTCGCGGCGGCGCACGTAGGGATTCACCGCGCCGCCCACGATGGGACCCGGCCGCACGATCGCCACCTCCACGGCCAGGTCCTCCAGATTCCGCGGCCGGGTTCGTCGGATCATCTGGATCTGCGCCCGGCTTTCGATCTGGAACAGCCCCACCGTGTCGCCGGCGCAGATGCGGTCGTACACCGCTTGGTCGTTGAAGTCGATACGCGAAAGATCCGGTGGCTTCCCTTCCCTGCTCGCGATGAGCTCGACGGTCTCCTCCACCAGCGACAGCATGCCGAGTGCTAGGAAATCGATCTTGATGAAGCGGGCGTCGTCGCAAGAGTCCTTGTCCCACTGGCAGATCACCCGGTCCGGCATCGCCGACAGCTCCAGCGGCACGATCTCCACCAGCGGGCGGCTGGAGATGATCATTCCGCCCACGTGCTGCGAGATGTGGCGCGGGAGCCCGGCAATCTCCTCGGCCAGGTCGCAGAGCTCGCGCCATAACGGGGCGTCGACTTTGCCGGCGAACCCCGGAAGGCTGGCCAGCTCTTCCCGTAAGCCCGTGGCCGAGTGATGCGAGGCGAGCTTGGCCACCTGCTCGATCTCCCCCGGCGGGAGGTCCAGCGCTTTGCCGATCTCCCGCACCGCGGAGCGCATCCGATACGTAGGGAAGGAGCAAACCAGCCCGACATGCTCCGCGCCGTAGCGCTGATAGACGCGGCGGATCAGCTCCTCGCGGATCTCGCGGGGAAAATCGAGATCAATATCCGGCACCGACGCCAGCGTCTCGTTCAGGAACCGGCCCAGGAACAGGTGATTGGCGACGGGATCAATGTGGGAGAGGCCCAGGAAATAGCACACGATGGACGACACCGACGACCCGCGGCCGCGTCCCGGGAGCAGATTGGCCGTGGCCCGCCGGGTGCCGCGCCGCACATCCCTGCCCACCTCGCGCGCCAGCTCGAAGAGATCGTGATAGACCAGGAAGAACCCGGAGAGTTCGTGGTGCTCGATCAGCCGCAGCTCTTCCGCGAGGCGGCGCTCAGCGTCGGCGCGCAGGTCCGCCCCGGGCGGGTACAGCTCGTCCAGCCTGGCGCGGCACAGCTCGCCCAGCGCCTGCGGGGCGGTCAGGCGATCTGCGCCCCGGAAGTCGGGGAAGGTGTAGCCCAGGTCTTTGGTGAGGTCGAACGCGGCGCAGCGCTGGGCTACGCCCAACGTGTTCGCGATCGCGTCGGGCCGGTCGCGAAAGATGGTTGCGACCTCTGCCGGGGGGCGCAGGGAGAACTCGCTGTTGGGCCGGCGGACCGCGTGCGAGCCGTCCAGGGTGGTGCGGTGGCGAATGGCGACCAGCGTGTCGTGCAGCCGGTGGCGCTCTTGGCCGTGGTAGTGCACGTCGCCGGTGGCGACCACGGAGAGCCCCACGGCGTCCGCGATATCGCAGAGCGCGCGGGTGAGATCGCGGTCTCCCCGGACCGCGTTGCGTTGGAGCTCCACCAAGAACCGCTCTCGGCCAAACACCGCACGGCAGCGCTCGGCGAACCGCCGCGCCGCAGTGAACCCCTCGTTGGCCAATACGCGCGGCAGGAGACCGGTGCGGCAGCCGGAGAGAACGATCAATCCCTCATGGCGTTGTTCGAGTGAGGCGAAGTCGAGCCGCGGGTCACGCCGGTCTTGGCGCTGCAAGTGCGTCTCGGTGATCAGGCGGCAGAGGTTGGCGTAGCCCTGGGGCGTTTCGGCCAGCAGGGTGACGTGCGAGCCGTCGAGCAGGGTGACTTCGGCGCCGGTGATCGCCTGGAGGCCCATCTGCTTGGCCGCCTGAGCGAACGCCATGGAGCCGTAGAGGCCGTTGTGGTCGGTGAGCGCCAGGGCGGGGTAGCCCAGGGTTTGCGCCTCGAGCACCAGGTGCTCGGGCAGCGAGGCGCCGTCCAGAAAGGAGAATGCCGAATGGCAATGCAGTTCGATGTACATCGATTACGGTCGCCCGCTCGCCTATCTCTCTACGGCTTCTGTATCCACCACTGGTTCGTCGTCAGATCCTCGAACAGCACTACGTGTCCTCCTCCTTCCAGCACGACGTCGAAATACCGGCGGCTGATCGGCTGCCGCCACCATTCGTCATCCACGCGCCAGATTTCGCCGATCGCCTCAACGCGATGCGGCGCTGCCGTTCCTGCCGTCCTGCCGTTCTGCCGTGGTCGTACCGCCGCCGGCCGTCCCTGTGCGTCGAGCTCCACCTCTACCGGCTGCGGCGCGTTCAGGGCTCGTAGTCGATCAACGCGTAGCGGCGTTCTGGGAGGCGCGACCATGGGTGGACCTCGATGACGTGATAGAGGGTGGAGCGCTTGAGGCGCGTCTTGATTTCGTGGACGGCGGCGCGCAACGCCTTGCGGCGGCCGGCGCGCGCGGCGCTCTCCGCGTCGCGGGCGAAGAGCTGCAATTCCGTGGTGCCCGGCGCAAAGGCGGTGAACTCCACGGCCAGCCGCTCCACCGCGCCCGTGGGCGGCGCCTGCTCGAGCCGCATCTTGAGGGGTGCGGTGAGGCGATGCTGGTCCGCCGAGGGATCCTTGAGCGTGATGTCGATCAGCCAAGAGGCACCCTGCTCGAGGACCGCGCGCGCGCGGACCGTGTGTACCCGCCACCCCGTGCGGCGCGGAGACTGGAGCGCGCGCTCGACCAGCTTGTCAATCGTGTTGGCCAGGATCACGCGATCCGCGATGGGCGTAGGGAAGTCCAGCTCGGCGGTAATGGGCTCGGGCACTTCGCGGCCCGTGACCGGATCGGTGATCAACCCCGCGGCCAAACGCCACACCAGCCGTCCCAGGCGGCCGAACTGCGATGTCACCGCCGCTTCCGGCAGCGCGGTGAGGTTGCCCAGCGTCTTGAGGCCGAGCTGGTAGAGGCGGCGGTGGGTGTCGGGATCCAGCGGCAAGGCGGCCACCGGTTGCGAGGTGAGGAACTCGTGCCGCCCCTGGTCCGCGACCATCACGAACTCACCGGGTTTGGCTCGCGTCGCAGCGACCCACGCCGTGAACTTTCCCCGGCCCCAACCCAGACGGTAGGGTGGTCGGGTGGTCGGGTGGTCGGTCGTGGCCGACCATCGATCCACTGCTCGCACGATCTCCGCGATCACCCGTTCCGGTGGGCCGTACAAACCCTCCAGCCCATCCACGCCCACATAGGCACGACCCAGCTCCGCCGGCTCGATTACCGGACTCACGTCGCTCAGCGCCAGCAGCAGGTGAGCGAACTGTTCGTCGTACCAGACGGGATCCGACTCCAGCAGAACCAGCGGTGGGCACAAGCCGATCGCCTGGCTGACCGTGACGCCGGGCCTGACCCCCATGCGGCGGGCGACCGGTGAGACCATCCACACCCGCCGAGTGTCTTCCGGCGACAGCAGGGCGGTGGGCCTGGAAGCCAGTTCGGGCCGACGCCCTTCCTCGCAGCGGAGCGCGAAGAGCGGAATCCAGACGCAAACGGCGAGGTGGCTTTGAAGCACGCTAGGCCCTCCAGGACCCGAATATATCCCGAAGATAGCTGGCGTGCTACCTGCCTTCCACCTGTAGAGTTCGCCTGTCAGGCTAATTCTCGAGGTGATCTGACACTGTACTGCTATAACTGACAGCAACTTACCCGTTCATAAACCAGGATACCGAGAACCTGCCGAGGTGGGAACTAGCCAATCGCCGGTCGGAACCCGCATATTGCGTCATGAAGCAGTGGCTCGCCCGCAGGATACGCTTTCTCAAATCGAGCGCCGAACACCATGGCGACCTCCGCCGGGTCAGCGTCGAGCTGCTGCGCCCGGACGAGGGGACCTATGTGGGCTGGTCCGAGAGCCCGTCGTCGGATGTAGACCTGCTCCGTGCCGGCGCCGAGGCCGCCGCCGAAGCCGTCGTGAATGCCGCCGGTACAGTGGACGCGCAGGTGAGGGTGGAGGATATTGAGCGGGTCAAGGTGTTCGGGCGTGACGTCGTTGTCACCTTGGTTTCAGCCACGTATAAGGGACAGACGTTCTCCCTGTTCGGGGTCTGCGAAGTGCGCGACGACGACGCGACCGCAGGGGCGTTGGCGGTGCTGAGCGCCACGAATCGGGTGCTGGAATTGTCGTGAGCCATGAGACCGACAGTCCAGCACCGACCCGGAGAACGCGTCCGATTCTACGGAGTCCAGCGCATCCCGGTGGCGGGGGACAAGTGTCGCGTGCGCGTCAGGCTGGATCACTTGTCGGACGGCAGCTGCTATGTGGGCGTGGCGGAGGGTCCGTCGGGCCTGAACCACGAGCTTCGGTTGGCGGCGGCGGCCACGCTGGATGCGCTGCGCCAACTGGTGAAGGCGATGGATCTCCCCGTCAGGTTCGATCTCGCTGAGGTCGCCGTGTTCGAGGCCTTCGGCAAGCGGGGTGTGATGGTATCCATCAAGGCGGCGTACCAGAACGAGGCCCGCTCGCTCCTTGGCTTCGCGCCGGTGGAAGAAGAGGCGGCTCGATCGGTTGCCATTGCGGTCTTGAGCGCCACCAACCGGTTCTTCGCGGTTGCCTAGTGTCGTGAGTCAGAAGTTCGTTGTCCGATTGTCACACGCTGGTGGGTTCCGCCGGGGGCTGCGGTGCGGCGTGGACTCGACGCTCGGGCGCTCTCATCGCCTGCAATCTCCGAAGCGCCCAGCGCGCCGTGACCACGCCGCACCAAAGCCCCCTGTGGAACCCACCAGCGCGTGCTCAGACAACGAACTTCTGACTCACAACACCAGCGGGGCGTAGCGACCCGGGCGCCGTCTGTCTTCGTGATTCGTTTCGGCGTCGCGGGCTGGGATTACCAGGACTGGTGGGGACGGGTTTATCCCGCCGCCAAGCCCAGGGGCTTCGACCCGCTCGCGTACCTCGCCCGTTACTTCGACACCATCGAGATCAATTCGACCTTCTACCGTCCGGCCTCGGCTCGCTCGGCCACGAACTGGGTCAAGCGGGTCGCGCACAATCGGGATTTCAAGTTCACCGCCAAGCTGTGGCAGCGCTTCACGCACGAGCGTGACCGCGCGTGGTCCCGGGACGACGTCACCATCACTCAGGAAGGCCTCGATCCGCTGGCCGACGCCGGAAGGCTGGGCTGTGTGCTGGCGCAGTTTCCGTGGTCGTTCAAGCGCACGCCCGAGTCGCGGGAGTGGCTGGACGACGTGCTCTCCGCCTTTGCTCGGTTCCCGCTCGCGTTGGAAGTGCGCCACGCGTCGTGGAACGTGCCGGAGTTCTACACTTCGCTCGCGGAGCGCGGTGTGAGCGTAGTGAACATCGACCAACCGGTGTTCAAGAACTCCATCAAGCCGGGTGCCCGGGTGACGGCGGGCCTGGGCTATGTCCGGCTGCACGGGCGGAACTACGAGAACTGGTTTCGCGACGACGCCGAGCCGCATGAGCGCTACGACTACCTCTACAGCGCCGACGAGCTCAAACCCTGGCTCGAGCGGATCCACGAAGTGGCGGAGCGGACGCGCGAGACGTACGTGATCGCCAACAACCACTACGAGGGACAAGGCGCCGCGAACGCCGCGATGCTGAGGAAGCTCTACGGGGCCGCCAATGTCGAAGTCCCGCCGGAGCTGGAGGAGACCTACCGTGCCGTGCTGGAGCCGCTGGGCATTGGGGCCAGTGCGCCGGAGGAGCCGCGGCTGCCGCTCTGACCGGGTTCCCTACCCCGTCTGCGCGAAGCCCACGACATGCCCCCCAGGCTCGCGCACGAAGATCTCCGTCGCTCCGTAGAAGGCCTTGCGCCGAGGGTGCACGACGTCGGCCCCGCGCAGGGCGCGCTCGACCTGGTCCAGGTTTGCTACCTCGATGTACAGCGCGGCCGATCGCCCTTGGGTGCGCTGGGTGGCGCCCGCCAGGTCAGCCGCGGCACTGGCCCACGTCTGGTACATCAGCTCCAATCCGTCGCGCGCCAGGATCACGAACCCGATCGCGTTTTCGTGAGGCACCTCGACCGTCTTGGTGAACCCAAGGCGATCCACCCAGAACGGGAGACAGGGCTCGATCGCGTCGACATACAGGACCGGCGTGAGTTTCTTCATGAGTTCTCCTGATGCCCGTGGTTCCAGAGGGCCAGCTGCTGGGGGCCACCCCGCAGCGCCCGCCGGTTGCCGAAATCGTCGTCGGTTGGCAAGCCGACCGCACGCGCCAGCCGCACGAACCGTGCTGTCAGCGCGCGGGCGTAGGCCTGTGGAGCGTCTTCAGCCCGACGATACGCCGCGTGGTAGCGCGCCACCAGATGCGGGAACTGGCGCTCGACCGCCGGCAGGAAGATGGGGCGGACCGCGGGG
>Ga0209619_10000011_pt1 | contig 85693 bp, 86 predicted proteins | sample Rifsed16ft3_FD_184011 | JGI IMG/M metagenome (GOLD analysis project Ga0209619, IMG submission 184011) | Soil microbial communities from Rifle, Colorado, USA - sediment 16ft 3 (version 2) | ecosystem: Environmental > Terrestrial > Deep subsurface > Rock core/Sediment | place: Rifle, Colorado... | reverse complement strand
AAACTTCAATATCGCGGCAGACTGGATACTAGCCGCATGGACCCGGCCCCGACCAATGCCCGCCGCGATCTGTTTGAGGCCATGAAACAGGTAGCGGAGACCGGACAGGGTCCTGAAGAGCAGATAGCCAGCATGGGTTGCTCGATCAAATGGCGCAAGAACCGGTGATTGGTGATTGGTGATTGGTGATTGGTGATTGGTGATTGGTGATTGGTGATTGGTGACAAAATGATAAACCAGTGGATTTTGATTTCCAGTCTCTGAACCCCATTAACGAATCACTAATTAGTAGTCACCAATCACCAAGCTGCTTGCCCGGATGCGGCCACTGAGCGAGAATGCACGGCTTGCTCTGTACGTCGTTGTCCATAACCAGATAATCGTAAACTTGTGGAGAGATAAATGCTGTCCAGGTGTGAACTTGCCAATGCCATTCGTGCATTAAGTATGGATGCAGTGGAGAAGGCCAATTCCGGTCATCCGGGCGCCCCAATGGGCATGGCGGATATTGCCGAGGTCTTGTGGAATGATTTTCTGCGTCACAATCCTGCCAACCCCCACTGGGTGGATCGGGACCGGTTCATTATGTCCAACGGCCATGGCTCGATGCTGTTGTATTCAATCCTGCATCTCACCGGTTATGACCTGTCCATGGATGAAATCAAACGCTTCCGTCAGTTACACTCCAAAACGCCTGGCCATCCTGAATATGGTTGTGCGCCCGGAATTGAGACGACCACCGGGCCGCTGGGTCAGGGACTGGCCAATGCAGTCGGGATGGCAATTGCCGAGAAAAATCTGACCGCTGAATTCAATCGGGATGAATTTGATATCGTAAATCACTACACCTATGTCTCGGTCGGCGATGGCTGTCTCATGGAAGGGATCTCGCACGAGGCCGCATCTTTGGCCGGCACACTCAAACTCGGCAAATTGATCTGTATCTATGACAGCAACCAGGTCTCCATTGATGGTGATGTGCGGGGCTGGTTCACGGATGACACCGCAAAACGCTTCGAAGCATACCATTGGCACGTAGTCCGGAATGTCGACGGTCATGATCCCGGACAGATCAAAAAAGCCCTGCGCAAGGCGCGCAAGGTTACGGACAAACCGAGTTTCATCTGCTGTAACACCATCATCGGCCGGGGTGCGCCGAATAAACAAGGCAAGGCCTCCTGTCATGGTGCACCTCTCGGCAAGGACGAAATTGTCCTGGCGCGTAAACAGATCGGCTGGCAATACGGCCCGTTTGTGATTCCGGATGAATATTATGCTGCATGGAATGCCAGGAAACGCGGCAAGCGGATCGAAAAGCAATGGAATACAAAATTCCAGGCTTATAAACAGAAATATCCTGAACTTGCTGCAGAGTTTGAGCGGCGCATGCATATGCAATTGCCGGCTGCGTGGGAAACAACCACCAGTGCATTCATCAGCAAGTGTGCAGAAAAGTCCGAGAACATTGCCTCACGCAAGGCTTCGCAGAATACGATCGAAGCCTATGCCCCGGTATTGCCGGAACTGATCGGTGGTTCGGCGGATTTGACCGGCTCCAATCTCACCACCTGGTCAGGATCAAAGGTCATTAACGGATCCGGTGATTATGGAAATTACCTGTATTATGGTGTGCGTGAATTCGGCATGACCGCCATTAATAGCGGTATCGCACTGCATGGTGGTTACATTCCCTATGGCGGTACCTTCCTGATGTTCTCGGAGTATGCCCGTAATGCCTTGCGCATGGCGGCCTTGATGAAGTTGCGCAATATTCTGGTCTTTACCCACGATTCCATCGGTCTGGGTGAAGATGGTCCCACACATCAGGCGGTGGAACAGGCCGCGACATTACGGCTCATGCCGAATATGTCGGTGTGGCGGCCGTGTGATGCGATTGAAACGGCGGTTGCATGGAAATCAGCCATAGAAAAGAAAACCGGTCCAACGTCATTATTGTTATCAAGACAAAACCTTAAACATATTCTGCGCACGGATGAACAGATCAATAATGTCCAGCGCGGTGCTTACATCCTTATAGAGGGCAGCAAGACGCCTGATCTGATTATCATTGCCACCGGCTCGGAAGTGGAGCTGGCACTGAACGTCTGCCAGCAATTAAACGGGCAGGGTCATCACATCCGCCTGGTGTCTATGCCATCCACTGATGTGTTTGATGCACAGGACAATACTTATCGTGAAATGGTTTTGCCTTCTGTGTGCCGCAAAAGGATTGCAGTTGAGGCCGGCATACCGGATTACTGGCGCAAGTATGTCGGGCTGGATGGCAAGGTATTGGGGGTCAATACTTTTGGCGAATCCGCTCCGGCGGGAGATGTATACAAACACTTCGGACTGACTGAAACCGGACTGATGGAGATGGTTAAATCCCTGCTGTAAAGATGTATTTGAATAAATCGGTAAATTTTATCGAATAAAAAACTGGAGAATCAGGAATGGCAATAAAGATAGGCATCAACGGTTATGGGCGCATCGGGCGCAATATTCTGCGAGCGCTGTTTGAATCAAACCGCACCGATGAAATCGAGATCGTTGCTATCAATGATCTGGGTGATGCTAAAACCAATGCTCATTTAACCCAATACGATTCGGCTCACGGTAAATTTCCGGGGACCGTTTCGGTTGATGGTGAATTTATGATCGTGAATGGCAAGAAGATAAAGGTCCTCTCTGAACGCGACCCTTCGAAACTGCCCTGGGGCGATCTGGGGGTGGATGTGGTGCACGAATCCACCGGACTGTTCACCAGCAAGGCCAGGGCATCAGCCCACCTCAAGGGTGGGGCAAAAAAAGTCATTATCTCGGCACCGGGCGGGGATGATGTCGATGCCACCATTGTGTATGGAGTAAATCATGACATTCTGAGATCTGATCATACCGTCATCTCCAATGCTTCATGCACCACGAATTGCCTGGCACCGCTCGTGAAAGTGTTACACGAACATATCGGTGTGCTGCGAGGTGTGATGACCACGATACATGCCTACACAAACGACCAGGTCCTCACCGATGTTTATCATTCTGATTTGCGCCGTGCCCGTTCCGCCACCATGTCGATGATCCCGACTAAAACCGGTGCTGCGTCTGCGGTAGGGCTGGTCTTGCCCGAACTGAATGGCAAGCTGGACGGTTATGCCGTGCGTGTCCCGACCATAAATGTATCAATGGTCGATCTGAGTTTTCAGGCGGCGCGGGAAACCAGTGTCAAGGAAATTAACGCACTCATGCTTGACGCTGCCAATGGTAATCTCAAGGGTATACTTGCCTACAACGATGCACCCCTGGTCTCGGTGGACTTCAATCATGATCCGGCCTCATCCACCTATGATGCTTCACTCACCAAGGTGATTGATGGCACACTGGTCAAGGTAATCGCATGGTATGATAATGAGTGGGGTTTCTCCAATCGCATGCTGGATACCACCATTGCTTTAATGAACGCAAAATGATCTGCAAACGTAAGTGTCTGACCTGATAAAAATTACTGATCTTGATCTCAGCGGAAAGCGTGTGCTGATCCGCGAAGATTATAATGTCCCGATCAAGGACGGACAGGTTGAAGACGATACACGGATACGCGTTACCCTGCCCACACTCAATCAAATCCTGGAAGCAGGGGCCAGGATCATTATTCTGTCTCATCTCGGCCGACCCAAGGAAGGTGTGTACGATGAGAATTTTTCTCTGGCGCCTGTCGCAGATTGTCTGTCCCGATTGCTCGGCAGGGAAGTCCCGTTAATCAAGCAGTGGGTTGATGGAATTGATCTCGGTAAATATGACATTGTGCTGTGTGAGAATGTTCGTTTCGAAAAAGGGGAAAAAGCCAATGACGATGAACTCGCCCGCAAAATGGCCGCCCTGTGCCAGGTCTATGTCAATGATGCCTTTGCCACCGCGCATCGTGCCCAGGCATCCACTTATGGTGTTGCCAAGTATGTGCCGATGGCCTGCGCCGGTCCGCTATTGATCACAGAATTAAAAACCCTGTCCACCGTTTTAAGGGATCCGGCCAGACCCTTGCTTGCCATTGTTGGTGGTTCCAAGGTGTCCACCAAACTGAACATACTTGAATCTCTTTCGGAAAATATAGATCAACTCATCGTCGGTGGCGGTATTGCCAATACCTTCCTCAAAGCCGCCGGCCATAACATCGGCCACTCTCTGCATGAACCTGATCTGGTTGGTGATGCGAAAAAACTGATGGCACTCATGAAAAAACGCGGCTGCGAAATACCGTTACCCACAGATGTGGTCTGCGCAAAAAAATATGACGAAAATGCCGAAGCTACAATCAAAAACATCGACGCTATAGAAGACGATGATCTGATCATGGATGTCGGACCTGAGACTTCAGCCCGGTTTACGGAGCTCTTGGCCAGGGCCGGGACTATTGTCTGGAACGGACCACTTGGGGTATTTGAATTTAATCAGTTCAGTAATGGCACACGCACCCTGGCGGACGCGATTGCGAAAAGCAGTGCCTATTCCATTGCCGGTGGCGGTGACACGCTTTCCGCCATTGCGAAATTTGATGTTGCTGAACATATCTCCTACATATCCACCGGTGGTGGGGCATTCCTGGAATTTCTTGAAGGCAAAAAACTGCCGGCGGTTCAGATCCTGGAAGAGGCCGCCCGCGCCTGGACAGCCATGGAACGCGCTCGCGAATATTAATCTTGACTACATGAGGTCTAAGCATAAAATTTAATGAGAAGAACAAAAATCATTGCCACAACAGGGCCAGCCACTGACAGGCCTGGCGTATTGGAAAAACTCTTCAAGGAAGGCACCGATGTCTTCCGTCTGAACTACTCCCATCAAACCCATGCTCATCACGAACAACGTGTCAAGGAAATCCGCAAACTCTCCAAAAAATACAAACGTGCGGTGGGTGTGATAGCCGATCTGCAGGGCCCAAAGATCCGATTGGAACATTTTAACCAAGGCCGGGTGGAACTGCGTGAAGGTGCAACATTCACTATCAATACGGAATTACCGGCCAATGCCGGAAATGAGAAACATGTCGGAGTGAGTTACAAGGACCTCCCTCGCGACGTACGGGCCGGGGATACACTGCTGATAGATGACGGCCGTATTGTATTGCTTGTCAAGAAAGTCAGTGATCATAAGGTCAATTGTGAAGTCATCACTGGTGGTGAATTATCTGACAGCAAGGGCATCAACCTCAAGGGCGGCGGTCTGTCTGCCAGTGCGTTAACTGAAAAAGACAAGATTGATCTCGAACATGCAGTAAGGATCGGCGCTGATTTTATTGCTGTCTCATTCGTACGTGTTGCTGACGATATCTTGCACGCACGCAAGATGCTGGATGAACTGAATTGCAAGGCACGCATCATCGCCAAGATAGAACGTTCCGAGTCACTGGAAAATATTGAGGCCATTATTGAAGTATCCGATGCCATTATGATCGCGCGTGGTGATCTTGGGGTTGAGATCGGTGATGCGTCCCTGCCGCCGGTACAGAAACGGCTGATCAAGATGGCACGTGATATGGATCGTGCTGTCATTACGGCAACCCAGATGATGGAATCCATGATTGACCACCAGATGCCGACCCGTGCCGAGGTATTTGATGTGGCCAATGCGGTGCTGGATGGCGCCGATGCAGTGATGCTTTCAGCCGAAACCAGTGTCGGTAATTATCCTGACAAGGCGGTAGCTGCCATGTCGCGCGTCTGTGCAGAAGCAGAAAAACAGCGGGTCACACAGGTCTCGGACCATCGCATTAACCAGCGCTTCGAGGCCATAGACGAGGCCATAGCCATGGCCACCATGTATTCCGCCAATCATATCGATGCCAAAGCAATTGCCGCGCTGACCGAGACCGGCTCGACCTGTATGTGGATGTCGCGCATTAGTTCCGGAATACCGATATTCGCTTTCACCCGTCATTCCTCAACCCGGCGACGGGTCAGTCTGTATCGCGGTGTCTATCCGGTTAAATTTGATATCACACATACTGATCCGTTGATGGCCAACAAGGAAATCATTGATGAGTTGCTGGCCCGTAATGTCGTTAGTAATGGAGATTATGTCGTGATAACCAAGGGCGATCTGCTGGGACGGCGCGGCGGTACCAATAATATGAAGATCATAAAAGTGGGTGAATCGATAGAACATTCTTTATAATATTCCGATACTGCATTATCTTTTCCTTAAACCATAAAACAAATTCAGAGGCATACCCATGAGTGCACAGGAACTGGAAAAAACCGCCCAGGCAATGGTGGCCAAAGGCAAAGGCATACTGGCAATTGATGAAAGCTTTCCGACCATTAAAAAACGCTTCGACAACATTACTATCGAATCGACAGAAGGAAACCGGCGCGCCTATCGCGATCTTCTGATCACCAATCCGGGCGGCGCCGAGTATATCAGCGGCATGATTTTATTCGACGAGACGATGCGCCAGAATACCGCTGATGGAACACCATTTCCGGAAGCCCTGATCAAACAGGGGATCATGCCAGGCATAAAGGTGGATGCCGGTGCCAAGGATCTCGCTGGCCATTCCGGTGAAAAGATCACAGAGGGACTTGATGGGCTGCGTGACCGGCTGGCCGAATACAGGAAACTCGGTGCGAAATTTGCGAAATGGCGTGCAGTGATTACCATCGGCGATGGTATACCGGGTACGGGTTGTATCGAGGCCAATGCCCATGCACTGGCACGCTATGCCGCACTTTGCCAGGAAGCAGGCATAGTACCCATGGTAGAGCCGGAAGTATTGATGGATGCAGACAATACAATCGATCGTTGTTACGAAGTGACAGAGATCACGTTGAATACTGTGTTTAACCAACTCTACCGGCAACGAGTCACAATTGAACATACAATCCTCAAGACCAACATGGTGATCTCCGGCAAGAAGTGCAAAACCCAGGCGGGTATACAGGAGGTTGCAGACAAGACCGTACGTTGCCTGTTAAGGACTGTACCTGCCGCATTACCCGGGATCGTATTTCTGTCCGGCGGTCAGAGTTCACAACTTGCTACGGCACACCTTAATGCCATGAACAAAATGCATCCGCATCTGCCCTGGCCTTTGAGTTTTTCCTATGGCCGTGCCTTGCAGGATGATTGCCTCAAGACCTGGGCCGGTAAAAGCGAAAACCTGGCGGCGGCACAGGCCGCTCTGTTACACAGAGAGAAATGCAACAGCCTGGCGTGTTTGGGAGAATATACAGACAAGATGGAACAGGCTGTGTAACTGAAAACTATTGCACTTGTGGATACTGCGTTGAAAACCTGCTCAAAAATGCGGGGCCGTGAAGCGGCAGACTATCGTGTAAACTCGGCTCTGGCTCCTGCTTCGCACTACCGCCTGCGTCCTTGCAGGCGTCCGCTTTTTACTCCGGGCTTCCTGCCCTCCGCCCTGTGGGCCAGCTTCGCTGTTCAAAATCGCTCCCGACGATTTTGTTTCAGCTTTTCGCCTTGTCTCCCCTGCGCTCATGACGTTTTCAAAATCACAAAATATTATGTCAGACGATACTAAATTATCCGCAGAGGCACAAAAGGCCTGGGATGCCTATCAGATGATGGGGAAAAGCAAGATTGAATATTTCGGGTTGCTGCAGGAGATCGACCAGAAATACAAACAGGGTGGTTCGCCCACAATTGCAGAAAACCTGCAACTGGAAAAACTCTTGAAGACACACGGTGAAAAAGTGACTTCTTTCAATGAAGCCATGCAGGCAGTCACTGATAAAACTGCACGGGAATTGCTTTTGAAAAAACTCATGGGAGACACTTCACCCCCGGGGATGCATTAATCACTGCTTATCTTCCCTTGCTACAATTTCAAATTCACCAACAACTACTCGCCGATTGTCACTATCTTGGCAAACTATCGCTCTGCCATGTGTTATTGAATAAAAATTCAACAGTCCCCTGGTTCATACTGGTACCCGAGACTGATGCAACTGATTTTCTTGATCTGCCCGACAGTCAGCGTGCGCAAATCATGGATGAATGTGTACAGATCTCACGCTGGATAAAACAGCACTACAGTATTTCCAGAATAAATTTTGGCGCCATAGGCAATATCGTACCGCAACTGCACCTGCACGTGATCGGGCGCAGCATAAACGATGCATGCTGGCCAAAACCGGTGTGGGGCAATCTGGACGTGCACAAGGATTATTCAACAGACGATATCAAATTAATCCGGCAACAACTCGTCACTGATCATGAACTTGTTATCGGGGATGATCCCGGTTGCTGAGGCTATGGGGTATAGACGCCGATTTCACCCGGTTTACGCAACATCTTGTTCACCTCATCCTCGTGCATTTCTTCCTGCGCAATGAGTTCACGCGCATATTCTTCGAGCAGTATGGATTTACCCTGTGCCACATCCAGTAACTCATAGTAAACCTTGCGGGTATTTTCTTCGTGTTCCAGTGATTCACGCAGAATGTCATCAATGTCATGTTTATGGGTTTCCAGCAAAGGTCCGATAGATAATGAAGGGTGGCCGCCCATCAACGTAATCAGTTCTCCGGCACGTTCGGCATGTATCAGGCTCTCCTGCGCCTGGGCCTTCAGCCAGACCGTAATCGGGATCCTGTTGTAGCCGTAAACCATCAATGCATAGTGTGTATAGCGCACCACACCGGCCAGTTCATACTCCATGATACGGTTAAGTAATTTTATGACCTTTTTGTTATCAAGTTTCATGATGTCTTGCTCCTGCAATAGTTGGTTAGGATCCTGGCTTGAAAGATAATCGATATTATTGTCGCTTTCAAGCTGGCATGGCCTGAAAAATGAGTTGTAATTTGAGTACCATAACCTGCAAAATAATCCTGACAGTATTTCATCCGGCACATATTAAAGGCGTTTGTGCCAACGCCGTGAACCATGGACAGGATGCAAGAGTGTTACCTGGCGGCGTTTGAAAAAAGGTATCAGTGCCATACCGGCAATAAATCCACCGATATGGGCAAACCACGCTACCCCGGCACTGTTTGGATCTGCTGCCAGTGAACTGGCTATCTGTATGACGAACCAGAAACCCAGTACCAGCCCGGCCGGCAGTCGCACCATGTGTGCATAAAAACCCAGCGGAATAAGCACCATGATCCTGGCATGCGGATACAACAAGAGGTAGGCACCCAGCACGCCGGATATGGCGCCACTGGCACCTATCATCGGGATCTCTGAACCGGGGTTTTGCATGACCTGACCGATGACCGCCGCGATCCCACAGAGAAAATAAAAGATCACAAATCGCACATGACCCATGGCATCTTCCACATTGTTGCCAAAAATCCAGAGATACAACATATTCCCGGCGAGGTGCATGAAACCACCATGCATGAACATGGAAGTGAATACTGTGAGTTCCGCCGGGATTAAGGCCAGCTCAGGCGGAAGCTGTTCCTTGTTCAGCAATACGGCCGGAATAACACCCAGACTGTATACCGCTGCCTGGTTACCCTGCCCGCCCAGCGACATCTGCCAGAAAAATACCAGCACACAAATGACAATAAAAGCTATTGTAAGTAATGGTACTATTTCGGTGGGATTATCGTCGTGTAGAGGGATCACCTGATTGTCATCCTGTCTATTCTGACTGTTCCATAATTTGCCGGCGTTGTTCTTCAGCAGAATCCTGCAACATGCCTTCTACTGCCCTGGCCTTTTCAATGGCCTCTGTCTGTTCTTTCCAGACATGGTCCTTTTTCTCCTGTGTATCGTTATTGTCCGAACATCCGCAGATGTTCAAAATAATTATTAAAAATATTGTAAGCAGATTTTTCATAAGTTTACCTAACATACCGATATGAACCTCTTTTGAGCCTTATCCATCTCCAGGAGCATGCCGTTATCAATATCGAAATACCAGCCATGCATATGTAATTGATTGGCCTCCAGGGCGCGCACAATGAAGGGAAAGGTCATGAGATTTTCAAGTGAAACACCAATCGCAGCCTGTTCACATTGATGGCACTGTTCATCAATAGTTGCGCTGGCATATTCACGCGCCACTTGTTCCCGGGCAGGGGTCATGATAGCCATCCATGGGTCGATAAATGTATGGGTCTTGCTCTCATGGCTGCCCTCCATCAGCGCCCTTATTCCGCCACACTGGCTGTGGCCCATTACAATAATATGCGGCACCTTGAGATGCTTGACGGCGAACTCGATAGCGGCGCTGGTGCCATGGGTTTTGCCGTCATCCACATAGGCCGGTACCAAATTGGCAACATTGCGTACCACAAAGATATCACCTGGATCGGTATTCATGACGTGGGCCGGGTGCACGCGCGAGTCGCAACAGGCGATGACCAACGCCTTGGGTGACTGTCCTTTTTCGGTCAATTGCCGGTAGAGTTCAGGATTTTCTTCAAAGTAATATTTCCTGAATTGTTTAAAGCCTGCTTTTAGTTTATCCAGTTCTTTCATAATTTATATTAGCTCATCAATCGTTCCCGGGCCTCACGGTATTTGGCCGCCGTATTCCTGATCACCACATCCGGCAACCTTGGTCCGGGGGCCTTTTTATTCCAATCGAGCGTCTCCAGATAATCACGCACATACTGTTTGTCAAAACTGGGTGGACTGGTCCCGGGCCCGTAGGAATCGGCCGGCCAGAAGCGGGAAGAATCCGGGGTCAGGATCTCATCGATCAGCACCAGTCCTCCATTTTTGTCAGTTCCGAATTCAAACTTGGTATCGGCAATGATAATCCCGCGTTGGCGGGCATAATCTGCGGCATACTGGTAGATCTGCAGACTGACATCACGCACCTTTTCGGCCATTTCCCGGCCCAGCAGTGCTACTGATTCCTCAAAACTGATGTTTTCGTCATGCTCACCCAGTTCCGACTTGGTAGAAGGAGTAAATATCGGCTCCGGTAAACGCTCTGCCTGTTTCAGTCCCTTGTGTAATTTAATGCCGCAGATGGCCCCGGTCTTCTGGTAGTCCTTCCAGCAGGAACCAATGATATAACCGCGCACGACGGCCTCGACTGGTAACGGTTTCTGTCTGAGTACTATAACGGACCGGTCCTGAACCGGTGCCCGCTCATCAGCATCAGGTAATATCTCCTCCAGCCGCCTGTCACTGAGGTGGTTCGGTATGATATGCCGGGTAAGGTCAAACCAGAAATTGGACATGGCAGTCAACACCGCGCCCTTGCCCGGGATGGGGTCCGGCAGAATCACATCAAAGGCCGAGATGCGATCGGTAGTGACTATCAGCATATGGTCGTCATCGATGCCGTAAATGTCCCGGACCTTGCCGCTGTTGATCAAGGGCAGGCTTTTGATGTCAGATTTATAAAGTGCCGGGGAGGTAGTTTTCATCAGGCAGGTATTGTCCGTTTTTCCGTCATTTTCCCACACAACTCAGGCTGCGGCTATGATCCGTATGCAGAACCTTCCATCTTCAGCTATGCTGGTGTAAGGTGCGCATCCCTGCAAATTGAATGAAAAATCAAACCCGATATGTCAAGACCGGCACCCACCAGCGGTATGCATCATGTTGCTATCAATGTCACTGATCTTGAAATTTGCGAACAGTTCTATGTCGGGCTGCTCGGCATGGCGGTAGAGTGGCGTCCGGACCAGGATAATGTTTACCTTTGCTCAGGAAATGATAATCTTGCACTTCACAGATTTTCCGATGGCCAGAAACCAGTGGGGCCACAACGGCTGGATCACATCGGCTTTATATTAAAAAGTCCGGAACTGGTAGACGACTGGTATAATTTCCTCAATACTCATGGGGTAAAGATGAAATCCAGTCCGAAGAGCCACAGGGACGGTGCCAGAAGTTTTTATTGTGAGGACCCGGAAGGGAATATAGTACAGATGATCTATCATCCACCATTGCATCATCTTTGACGGGGGGCGACAACCATGGCAAAAATCCGCCTGCACGGGTTTAACAACCTGACCAAAACCCTGAGCTTCAATATCTACGATGTCTGCTACGCAAGTTCTGACAGCCAGATCAAGGAATACATGGAGTATATCGATGAGGCTTATAATTCCGACCGCCTTACCTATATCTTGACAGAAGTAGCCAACATCATCGGTGCCAGTATACTCAACATTGCCAAAGCTGATTATGACCCGTTGGGTGCCAGTGTAACCCTGCTCATATCCGAGGAAGGGTCACCCGTGCCATTTAATGCATCCGATGCGGTCAATAGTAATAACGGTGAAACCACCGGGATACTGCCTGCACAGGTGCCAGGTGCAGTCGTGGCACACCTCGACAAAAGCCATCTGACCGTACACACCTACCCGGAAAATCATCCGCATTACGGCATTAGCAGTTTCCGGGCCGATATCGACGTCAGCACCTGCGGTATGATCTCACCACTCAAGGCATTGAATTACCTGATTCAGAGCTTCGAATCTGACATCGTAACCATGGACTACCGGGTACGCGGTTTTACCCGTGACACTAATGGCACCAAACATTACATCGACCATGACATTACTTCCATTCAGAACTTCATCTCCAAGGAAACGAAGAAGCGCTATCGCATGATAGACGTGAATATCTATGAGGAAAACATCTACCACACAAAGATGATGTTACGTGATTTCAACCTGAATAATTACCTGCTCAATATCTCTGCCCAGGACCTGGATATGGAACAGCGGGCTTCCATAGAACGTCGCTTGAAAGAGGAGATTGAGGAGATTTTCTACAGTCAGAATATCTACAAGCAGAAGAAGATTTCAGTCAAACCTTGTTCTCCTTCAACCAGGAATCCTTCAGAGTCACCGTCCGGTTAAATACTGGCCGGCCAGTCGCTGCATCCCTGCGATCCACACAGAAATACCCCAACCGTTCAAACTGATATCGCTCCTCAGGCTGCGCTTCAACCAATCCGGGTTCAACAAATGCATGCGGGATAATTTCCATGGATGCCGGGTTAAGCAATGCGCGCCAGTTTTCATCCCGTCCCGGATCCGGCGTAGTAAACAGACGATCGTAGAGACGCACCTCCGCTTGCAGGGCATGTGCTGCCGAGACCCAATGGATGGTGCCTTTCATCTTGCGTCCATCCGGGGCATTGCCGCCTTTGGTGGCGGGATCATAACTGCAACGTAATTCAACGACCGCTCCGGTCTTTTCATCCTTGATGACTTTCTCACACTTTATGAAATAGGCATAACGCAGACGTACCTCACGCCCCGGGCCCAGGCGGAAGAATTTCTTCGGCGGGTCTTCCATAAAATCATCCCGCTCGATATAGATCACCCGGGAGAAAGGCACCTTGCGGCCGCCCATCTCCGGCTGGACCGGATGATAAGGTGCTTCCAGTTCTTCGGTCTGGTCTTCGGGATAATTGGTAATCACAACCCGCAATGGCCGCAATACGGCCATGACCCGGCGGGTAGTCCGGTCCAGTTCTTCACGGACACAATTTTCCAGCACGGACATATCAATGACGGTGTCATTTTTGGTTAACCCGATGCGTTCGCAAAAATCACGGATGGCGGCGGGCGTATAACCACGCCGGCGCATACCGGTAATAGTGGGCAGGCGCGGGTCATCCCAGTCACTGACATGGCCTTCCGTCACCAGTTGATTAAGTTTGCGTTTACTGGTGATCGTGTAATTCAGGTTGAGCCGGGCAAATTCGATTTGCTGTGGATGGCAAGGTACGGGCAACTGGTCCAGACACCAGTCATACAATGGCCGGTGGTCTTCAAACTCAAGGGTGCAGAGAGAGTGAGTGATACCTTCCAGCGCATCCGAGATACAATGCGTGTAATCGTACATGGGATAGATACACCATTTGTCTCCGGTACGGTGATGATGTGCGCGCTTGATGCGGTAGATGACCGGATCGCGCATATTGATATTGGGAGAGGCCATGTCGATCCTGGTACGCAACACATGCTCGCCGTCCTTAAATTCTCCTGCACGCATGCGCCGGAACAAATCGAGATTCTCCTCCGCCGAACGATTTCGGTACGGGCTCTCTCGCCCCGGTCCAGTCAAAGTGCCACGGTATTCGCGGATCTGATCAGCATTCAGGCTGTCCACATAGGCCTTGCCATGGCGAATCAAATGCTCGGCGAACTCATACAGTTTTTCAAAATAATCCGAGGCGTAATACAGACGATCTCCCCAGTCGAAACCCAGCCAGCGCACATCGGCCTGGATGGCATCAGTATATTCAACACTCTCTTTCTCCGGGTTGGTGTCATCAAAACGCAGATTGCAGAGACCATTATATTCCTGTGCGAATCCGAAATTGAGACAGATGGATTTGGCATGACCGATATGCAGATAACCGTTGGGCTCCGGCGGAAAACGTGTATGCACGCGCCCGTCATTTTTATTCTGCCGCAGGTCCTCATCGATAATATTACGGATAAAATTCGAGGACCGCAGTTTTTCAGTTTCAGTCATATCTCATCTCATTAAATCAACGTATGCCGGTCAGTGGCAAAAATACGGCGGGGATTGTAGAACCTGACTCAAAATTATGCGAGCGCAGCTAATTTAAGTTTGGTTCAACACAGACTATTGATGGCGGGCAAATGATGGCAGGTCTCCGGATAGCCCCATCGCATGACGCATGATGGAGTATTTGACCGGTGTCAGCATATCTGTCACATCAAGCCCGATATTACGCAGGTGCCTGACCGAGGCCAATCTGCTCTCAAACAGGCACTTGAGACCTTGCAGTACTTTTATCATGATAAAATTCTCACCCCTGCGCCAGCGTTCATATCGGCGCAATACAGGATATGCGCCGATATCTTTATTCATTGTCCTGGCTTCGATCAGTACTTCAGCCAGTGTTGCTGCATCCAGCAAACCCATGTTGGCACCCTGGCCTGCGAGTGGGTGCGCGGTATGTGCGGCATCACCAATCAGGGCGAGACGCGGCTGGCAATAATGTTCAGCCTGGGAATGTTGCAAGGGAAAACATGCACGTGGTCCACAACTGACTATATCGCCCAACGTGTGGATAAAGGCATCAGCCAACGCCCGACAGAAACTGTCTTCATTCATTTTGATTAAAGACTTTGCATGATCAGGCGAGGTTGACCAGACAATACCGCATTGATGTGGATCGGCCATAGGCAAAAATGCCAAAGGGCCCGTTGTCAGAAATCGTTGCCGGGCAACTGCATCATGGGCCTTCTCCGTATTGGCGACACAGGCGACCGCCTGCTGGTGATAATCATGTACCGGACAGGCAATTCCGGCCAGCGTGCGCAGACGTGATCTCGCACCATCAGCGCCGATAATCAAATGACTGGTCAACTCCGTTCCGTCCTCGAGTTGCGCGCGGACCAGCGGCCCGTCTAACTTTAATCCAGACAGCGTTGCCGGTTGATAATATTTAATCAGATCCTGTTTATTGCTGGCTGCACGTAAGGCCTGTTCCAGAACTGTCTGCTCAATGATATATCCCAGTGTTGATTCACACAGTTCAGCGCTGTCAAATTTGATATCACCCGTACCGTTCTCGTCCCACACATGCATCTGGCGAAAATATCCAATCCTGTCCTGTGGCAAATATTCCCAGGCCCTGGCACTACGCAAAATATTTTCAGAGGCCCGGGTGATGGCCAGTGCCCGCGGATCGGTCCGACGGGATGTTGTTTCAACATTGCGTTCTTCCAGCAGTACACACCGGAGACCCTGGCCTGCCAGCAATAATGCTAATGTGGCGCCCGCGAGTCCCCCGCCCACGATGATGACATCAGCGTCAGGTTTGATGGTCATGGCGCAAGGCCTCTGACCATTGCAGGCTGTTTGCCATGCAGTCCCATCGCCCGCAGGGCAAATGACTTTTTCAGGGAAGGACAAATGTCCATCAACAACATGCCGGTGTTCCTGAACCATATCTTGTGCGGCAGATCGTTATAAAACATCGAGGCCAGACCATCGGTAAACCTTGTCACCTGGACCTGATCAGGCCTGCGCAAATCATGATATTGATTCAACAATCGTCTCTGACCAGGATCTTCCCTGTCGCGGACAGCAGGTAATAATATTTCAGCAAGTCCGGCAATGTCGCGCAGACAGAGATTAAATCCCTGGGCACTGTTCGGATGCAGTGTATGGGCGGCATTGCCCAGGATCACGACCCGCTCACGGACCTGTTCCCGGGCGATGATGAGTTGCATCGGATAGAACTTGCGCAGACCCAGCCGTTGAAATTTTCCCAGCCTGCGTCCAAACCGTGATTGCAATACAGCCAGGAATTCATCATCAATCATGTTCAGATAGTGTTCTGCGGATTCTGAAGCAACGGTAAACACCACCACACAACGATTTTCAGTTGACGGCATCAAAGCCAGCGGCCCTTGCGTAGTGAAGCGTTCAAAGGCCGTATTGTTATGTGGTTTACCTGGCGTAACATTGGTGACGATAGCTGTTTGTCCATAGTCCCTGAAATCAGTTTTTATACCCAGTATTTTACGCACGGGCGAATATGATCCGTCCGCAGCAACAACAAGATGCGCTGTAATTTCTGATGTGTTGCCATCCTGTAGCAAAGTGACTTCTGCCTGCTCAGGATGAATGACAATGTCCTTGACCTGGGCCGGGCAGATGAATTGAATATTTTTTGTAACGTTGATCCGTTCCATGAGGATACGCCCGAGTTCACGCGCCAGCACCACATGACCCAGCGCAGGCAGATGCATCTGTTCAGCATGCAAACGGACAAATCCGAAATGATATTGATCAGAGACATGCACGTGCTCGATAGGATTGGCGCTGCTAGAAACTGCATCCCATAAATCGAGACTGATTAATATTCGTTGTGAAGCGAGTGACAGGGCCAGACCGCGATCATCATAACTGGGCTGGCTCTCAGCACGCGGTGAGACAGCTTCAATCAGGGCAATGCGGATATTTTCTGCGGCCAATGCAATGGCCAGGCTTGCGCCTGCCATCCCGCCGCCCACAATTATCACATCAAAGTCAGGCGGCGAGTTCATGGGCCATCATTGCTTCGATTTCTTCTACTGATTTAGGCGCGTCTTTGCTTAAGATATCGTTGCCTGTCCTGGTCACCAGCACATCATCTTCAATGCGGATACCAATGTTCCGCCATTTTTTTGCCAGTCCCTTGCTGCTGGCCGGAAGATAAATACCCGGCTCCACGGTCATGACCATCCCCGGTTCAAAGGTGCGCCATTCGCCTTCCACCTTGTAATCACCCACATCATGCACATCCATTCCGAGCCAGTGGCCGGTCCGGTGCATGTAGTATTTTGTATAGGCTTGATCCTTGATGAGTTGCCGCAGCCTGCCTTTCAATATCCCGAGCTCGACCATCCCTGCTGTCAATACCTCAATCGCAGCCTCATGTGGTTCATTCCAGTGATTGCCGGGTTTGATTTTACCTATCGCTGCAGATTGCGCTTTTAACACCAGTTCATAGACCTCGCGCTGGGCGCTTGAAAATTTTCCATTCACCGGAAAAGTCCGGGAAATATCACTGGCATAACCGTTATATTCAGAACCGGCATCGATCAGCAATACATCACCATCATTCAATACCTGATTATTTTCTGTGTAATGCAGAATGCAACTGTTGGCCCCTCCGCCTACGATTGGTGGATAAGCAGTTTCCTGTGCACCCAGTTTCATGAACGTATATTTAAGTTCTGCTTCGATCTGGTATTCCATCATACCGGGACGGCACATCTGCATGGCGCGTCTGTGTGCCGCTGCAGATATTTTTGCGGCCTTGCGCATGGCTGCAATTTCGGCCCGGCTTTTATAAAGCCGCATCTCATGCAGCAAATGGTTCGGGGAAATAAATTCATCCGGCGCGTTCACGCCGGTGCGTGCGCGTTTACGAACCTGGTTAACCCAGCCCAGCACCCGCTGGTCAAACATACTGTTGTTACCCATGGTATAAAATATACGCTGCCGGTCTTCCAGCAGGCCGGGCAGGATCTCATCCATATCTCCAATGGGGAAGGCATCATCCGCACCGTAGCATTCAATGGCGCCATCCAGACCGGCGCGGCGTCCGTTCCAGGTCTCCATCACCGGATCATTTTCACGACAGAACAACACATATTCACCATGATGCCGGTCCGGTATCAGGACAGCTACTGCCTCCGGTTCCGGATAACCGGTCAGGTAACAAAAATCACTGTCCGGACGGAACGGGTACTCAACATCACGATTGCGTATATACACTGATGCGGTAGGGATAATTGCGATACTTTCATCTCCCATCATATCCATCAGTTTCTTCCGGCGACGTTTGTATTCCTTCAGATCCATAGCTAATGCAATACCCCGAGCCGGTTTGTTCCAAAAGCAGACTTGTGCATCTCAACATGAAGCAGGATCGCGCCCATGCGCACATATTCAATCAGTTCCGTGAATGCGGCCTCTTCTTCTTCCCCGCAGCCATTGATTTCGTCCGCATCCAAACGGCAAATCTTGTACAGATCCTGGATAAGTTCCCGGCATTCAAATGACAATAGATCAAAATCCGTTACACCGGCAATACCCAGTCCACTTAAAAACCCCTCGCACCATTCTATGAGGGCTGCACTACGTTCGCTCAGCGGACTGGATTCATCAGGCAATAACAGTTCCAGGGTGAAATCCTCAGAAGCAATCTTCAGGCAAACTTCCACGGCAAGTTCGGTGATTTGTTTGCAACATTCTGCACACATCTGCTGATCGGACATATCTGACAACAGGTATTTCCTGAACATATCTTCCTGCACACTGTCATTCACACACAGGTAACCACAGAGGAAACCATGGCATTCAGCGGCACGGCTCCCGGTCCCGGCATCGATCAACAGGATATCAAGCTCTTTATAATTCATTTGATTAAAATCTGTTTTCTGTTCTGCAAATATTGAGTAATTTCACCATCTTGCACGAACAAACCAGCATTGTCATGGTATTGAAACAGGGATTAAAGCCGTCATGTCTTGACCGCCATGCATGGCGGCTCTATATTGCATATCAATGATAAACAAACCATGAGTCTTGTCCATCCAATTAAGATAAAAACCGGAATTTATCATGCCAGACAAAAATAGTGACAATAGTGATCTTGGGGCACTCGAAGCCCGGGTTGACGAACTCATACGCACAGTGAGTCAACTGAAAACGGAAAATTCTGCCCTGCGTAACCAGCAGGATAACCTGGTCAATGAACGCGCTGTCCTCATTGAGAAAACCGAACAGGCCAGAACCCGCATTGAATCAATGATCTCAAGACTACGCGCCATGGAAACGCGCTCATGAGCATACCTGTATCATGAGTAAACCTATAAATGTCACTCTGCTGGACAAGGAATACCTGATAGCCTGCAGCGAAGAAGAACGCGATATCTTGCATCGCGCAATTGAGTTCCTGAACCAGAAAATGCGCGAAGTAAAATCTTCGGGCAAGGTGATTGGTTCAGAACGTATTGCCGTTATGGCGGCATTACACATTGCCCATGAACTTCTTCAATACAAAGACAGAAATGAGAGCTATACTTCAAACGTAGATAGTTTGATTCGCCGCCTGCAAAGCAAAATAGACGATGCCCTTGTAAAGGGCAAACAAATGGAGATTCAATAAACACAACTTCTTGCAGGATTACAAGGCAGTTTAAAATGGTTCTAAAAGTTTGGGTATCTACTGCGGCGTTTGTGTACAGGTGTGTGGTAACTTGAGCCTATAATGCACTGCACCGGGAACAAAATCGCGTTGTTGTTGCGCACGTCCTTCACGGGAAAGCCTGATACGACGCCAGCTGTTCCCACTTGGACTCTGGTTCAAGTTCGATTACCTGTCACGGCGCTGTGGTGATACCCACCCATCCTTTCTGTGATTGGTAATTGGTGATTAGTAACTAGTCACTTCCCTGCATTCTCTTTTTAGTCTTAACTAGTTACACTTCTCATATTACTATTTTCATCAATATGGACCTGGACTTACGCGCAACAAATCCCGATACATGAACTACTGGTTAATGAAATCCGAGCCGGATGTCTTCAGCATTGATGATCTGAAAAATCGTCCTAAACAGACTGAACCATGGGATGGCGTGCGCAATTATCAGGCACGGAATATGCTTAGAGATGATATGAAAAAAGATGACCTCGCTCTTTTTTACCATTCAAGCTGTGAAGTTACCGGGATCGTTGGAATCATGGAGATCGTGAAGGAAGGCTACCCCGATCCCACTGCTTTTATTCCAAAACACAAATACTACGATCCCAAAAGCAAACCGGAGAAGCCCACCTGGTATCTGGTTGATGTGAAATTCAAACGCAAGCTGAAACGAACAATTCCTCTTATCGAACTGCGTGACAAAAAACCACTGCAGAAAATGCATTTGTTGCAAAAAGGAAACCGGTTATCAGTGATGCCTGTAACGAAAAAGGAATGGGAGTATATTTTGAGTCTGGAGTAATTTTTAATTCAGCTTTCGGCCTGATGGCCGAGTAACTTCTTTTTGTGTGGCCAAAAAGAAGTTACCAAGAAAAAGTCCACCCCAATGACATGGCCTTCGGCTCCCCTTGTCAGTCATCAGTTATAAACGGGTACGCGCCTATTCCGCATGACCTCCATGGATGGAGGAAATGCAGAAGGAATGTAGGGAACAATCCCTGCCCCTGCCTCAGGGCCGTTGACCAAGCCCATCCATGGGCTTGGCCTTTCAGGCATGCTTCGCATGTCCAAATTCATTCCCTACGAATTTGTCATCTGCGCATCCCGCACAAATGCCCCTATAACTGATCCCTTCCTCAGCATGACAAAGGGGAATTAAACACCAAATCTCGCAGCCACTATATTCATGTGCTAATCTTTTCCTAACTAATCTGGGGAAAGGGATCAGGGAGCTCAAGACAATGAATCTATGTCAAAAAGTTCGTGTTTTTCATGCTATACGAACGCCGCATAGCATATAAATAATGATGTTAAGCGGCATACGCATAATCAACTGTTAGCTGTATATTAAATACAAATTAAACATGGCACGTCAGAAAGAAAAAGATCTATATCGCGCCCTTATCGACTCACGATTTTCATTCATGGGCAAAGGTAAGCGCACAATTGGGGATATCTATACCGGTGTTATAACGAATTTCCCAAATCTTTGTGATAATTACTACTTTTGCTATGAAAACTGCAAATCAGGAAATGATCAGCCAGAGTGGAAACATTCCGTGAGGAATGCTCTTCAACGATTAAAATCTATAAGTGGTCACATCTCTTTTACAGGAAAACGAGGGCTATGGAAATTTCAGTAAATTCGAGGTGAGTTATGCATAAGAACTTAACGTTTATATTGAGCTTAATAATTTTTTGTCTTGCAAGTAATGCACACGCTGGTGAATTTTCGAAATACGCCAATCAAGAATTGGCAAAATCTTTATGGGATAAAAACCTTATAGAAGATTCAGTGATATCTATCAGTAATATGTCTGTTGATGCAGTGGAAAATCTATCAAATGTGCTCGGTAGTTGCCTTCCCATAAAGGGAGGCCAATTTCGAGAGTATTTTTGTGAAAGAGAAAAGATAAAATTTCAAATTAAGTTTAACGTGCCACATTCTATAAATTCAATCGTCAATGCACTTATTGCTTCCGCTAATGTAATGATAGACCAGTCAAAAATTACTTCTGAGGAACACAGAAAATATATTATGGAATTAGTCCAGCAACAGAACTTGGTAATTAATACAATTGGTGATGCAATTAGTCAGAGACTCGCTAATAAGGATTAAAATGAATAGCAATACTAAATCTCAGCTAAGAAGCGCTTGCAGCAGACGCACTAAAGCGCGCTGCTGAAGCTCAGCGTTAAATTATTGGTTATTCCCATATTTCACCAAAAACTTATCCAGACTATTGGCAAATGCCAGCCTGTCACTTTGACTCAGTGCTGACGGGCCACCGGTCTGGATACCGCTGGATCGCAAAGTATCCATAAAATTCCGCATGCTCAAACGCGCCTTGATAGTATCCGTTGTATATAACTCCCCGCGCGGATTCAATGCATGGCCGCCCTTTTCAATCACTACCGCGGCCAGGGGAATATCAGCGGTAATCACCAGATCGCCTGCTTCAATTTTTTTGACGATCTCGTTATCTGCGACATCGAAACCGTGAGGCACTTGCAGTGTCTTGATAAAGTTAGATGGTGGTGTTTGCAAATACTGATTTGCGACGAGTATCAATTCTATCCGGGTACGTTCCGCTGCCCTGAATAAAATATCCTTGATGACTTTTGGACATGCATCAGCATCTACCCATATTTTCATGAATCTATCTCAAAATTGCTGCGCTTGCTGATACAGCGTTAAAAACGGGCTCGAAATGCTTATGTACTGTCGTGTACACTCCGCTTTCTCGCCCATTTTCGCCTTGTCTCGGCTGCGCTCGCATAATTTTTAGCCTAGATTCACTTAATACTCACCAAGCCTTACAAAAAACCTGAATAGCTAAGGAAAACCTGATTAAGTTGCCTGTGTCATTTCGAGCACAGTGAGAAATCTAATTGTTCATGGTTTTTATTTAATATCTTTAACACCAGATTTCTCCCTAGGGTCGAAATGACAACTTAGTCAATGTTCACCAAGCTGATTAACTCAAAAACATTTCATACGCCGGATTGTTCGTCTCCTCCCAATACTGCATCCCCAGTTCATCCAGAAATTTCTGAAATTCCGGGCGTTCTTCATCCTTGACCTGGATGCCCATTAACACGCGGCCATAGGCTGCGCCGTGATTGCGGTAATGAAACAGGCTGATATTCCAGCGCTCCCCCATTTGTGCGAGAAAATGCAACAGCGCGCCGGAGCGTTCCGGGAATTCGAACCGGTAAAGCCGTTCATTTTTTGCCTGTGGCGCATGGCCGCCAACCATGTAACGGACATGCATTTTGGCAACTTCGTCGCTGCTGAGGTCCAATACTTCATAACCCTTGCTTTTGAGTTGCGAAATCAATGCATTTTTTTCTTCAATGCCGTTACGCAACTGGACCCCGGCAAAGACATGGGCCTGTTTGCTGTCTGCATAACGGTAATTGAATTCCGTGATGAGTCGCGGTCCAAGATCATGGCAAAAGATACGGAAGCTGCCCGGACGTTCCGGGATGGTTGTACCGATCAATGCCTCGCGATGTTCGCCTAACGCCGAGAGTTCAGCGATGTGCCGGAGACGATCAAAATTCACATTGGCACCGCTGAAGATAGCGACCATTTCCTTGCCCTTGATCTTTTCGCGGTTCACATATTGTTTGAGTCCCGCCAGTGCCAGCGCACCAGCAGGCTCCGGGATCGATCGGGTATCTTCAAAGATGTCCTTTACCGCAGCACAGATTTCATCATTGCTGACCAGTAATATTTCTTCAACAAACTCTCGTGCAACACGGAATGTTTCCTTTCCGGCCTGGCGCACGGCCGCACCATCAGCAAAGATACCGATATGATCCAGCACTACACATTCACCTGCCTCGAAGGCACGTTTCATACACGGCGCTTCTTCCGGTTCGACACCAATGATCCGTATTTCCGGGCGATGGGCCTTCACATAGGCTGCGATACCCGCGATAAGTCCTCCACCACCAACCGGCACAAAGATGATATCGATGGTATCAGGATGCTGTGCCAGGATTTCCACACCCACTGTTGCCTGCCCGGCGATGACTACGGGGTGGTCAAATGGTGGAATCATGGTCATGTTGTTTTTTTCCGCCAGCATCACGGCATAGTCCTTGGCCTCGTCATAAGTATTGCCATGCAGGAGCACTTCCGCACCCAGGCGCTTGACCGAGTTGATCTTGATCTCGGGCGTGGTCTTGGGCATGATTATAACTGAACGAATACCCAGTTTTTGTGCCGCCAAAGCCACACCCTGGGCATGATTACCGGCGGATGCTGCAATCACCCCTTGCTCGCGGGCGCCATTTGACAAGGTCGCCATAAGATTGAAGGCGCCGCGTATTTTATAGGAAAAAACCGGTTGCTGATCCTCCCGTTTCAGCCAGATGTTATTGTCATAGCGGCGTGATAATTCACGCGCATAGTCCAGTGGCGTTTTTAAGGCGACTTCATAGACCCGGCGCGAGGCCTCGGCAATTAATTTTTTGTATTCTTCCAGCATCTGTATAAGATAACATTTAAGTGGCTATGAGACATTCATGATTATCGGGATGAGCAGTGGATCAAGACGAAAAAAAGCGCAAGGTTGCTGAAGCGGCCCTGCAATATGTTGTCAGTGATGGTTATATCGGTGTCGGCACCGGCAGCACCGTCAATCATTTCATTAAACAGCTGGCTGGTATTAAACACAAAATCGAGGGCGCTGTTTCCAGTTCCGCAGCTACCGAAAAACTGTTGCGTGAATATCATATCCCCGTTGTGCCCCTGAACAGTGTCATTGAAATTCCGGTCTATGTCGATGGCGCCGATGAGGCTACCCGTCATCTGCAGTTAATCAAGGGAGGAGGAGGCGCACTGACCAGGGAAAAAATAGTCGCTGCCGCCAGTAAAAAATTCATCTGTATTATTGATGATACCAAACTGGTGGATGTGCTTGGTAAATTTCCCCTGCCCGTTGAAGTGATCCCGATGGCGCAAAGTTATGTAGGGAGGCAGCTGGTCAAACTCGGTGGCCAACCGGTGCTCCGGGAAGGTTTCACAACTGATAATGGTAATATCATTATTGATGTTTATAACCTGTCTATTTTGCAACCGGCTGAACTGGAAGTAAAAATTAATAATATCGCCGGGGTAGTCACCAATGGTCTGTTTGCCCGGCGTCCAGCCGATGTGTTGCTGGTTGCAGACGGTTCGGGCGTGCAAACCCTGCAATAATTGATTGATTCAATCGTGGATTTATATGAAAATCTTCGTCACATCAATGCGTTATAAAAATTGTAGAACAGGCAACCATAACAGGCGTGTAACTTGCTTATTTATGATAAATAACTGATATTCGCACTGTGCAAATATAACTCTGGGAGTAGTTTATGATTTTTTACATTGTCTATGCGCTGGCAATTGTTGTGCTGATTTTGCATTTCACTGGCTGGCTGGCGAGGCGCAATATGGAATGGCTGGTTCTGACCACGCCGGTTGCTGTATTTGCCGTTATCATCCTTGATTATATGAAGATCATATAACGCCCGATTAACACCAATGATCGGTTTGCTGCAACGGGTCACCCACGCCTCGGTAGCAGTAAATCAGAAGATTATTGGCAGAATAGACAGAGGTTTGCTTGTCCTCATCGGGATTGAAAAACAGGATTCAGCCACCCAGGCTGAAAGGTTACTGGAAAGACTGTTAGGTTACCGGGTATTCCCTGATCCGGAAGGCAAGATGAATTTAAGTCTTGCTGATATCAAAGGCGGCCTTCTGCTGGTCCCGCAATTTACCCTCCCTGCCGACACCCATAAAGGAATGCGTCCGAGTTTCAGTTCGGCCGCGCCACCGGATAAAGGCCTGGAGTTATTCGAATACCTGCTCTCGCTTGCAAAGGAAAAATACCACTCGGTTGAATCCGGGATGTTTGGCGCAGAAATGCAGGTGACTTTAACCAACGACGGGCCGGTAACGTTTTGGCTTAAAACATAGTCACAAGTTTTAAGTTACAAGTCACAAGGAAAAATCAAACTCCGTACGACTCATCTTGTAACTTATGACTTGTAACTTGTAGCTGCTTTAAACCCAGTCCTGCGGCTTCAGAAACTTTTCATACAATTCCGCCTCTGGTGTACCTGCCTCCGGCTGCCAGTTATATTGCCATCTCACTTGTGGCGGCAATGACATCAGGATAGATTCGGAACGGCCGCCGGACTGCAAGCCAAACAAGGTGCCACGATCGTAAACCAGGTTGAATTCCACATAACGGCCACGCCGGTATAACTGGAAATTACGTTCACGTTCTCCATAGGGCATGTCCTTCCTGCGTTCGACGATGGGCATATAGGCTTTAAGGAAATGATCGCCAACACTCTGCATGAAGGCGAAACATTTTTCATAACCCCATTCGTTGAGATCATCGAAAAACAGGCCGCCGATGCCGCGTGGCTCCTGCCGGTGCTTGATGTAGAAATATTCATCACACCATTTTTTGTATTTCGGATAAACATCCGCACCGAATTCCTTGCAGGCATCCTGTGCAGTCTGATGCCAGAGACGCGCATCTTCCCTGAATCCGTAATAAGGAGTGAGATCAAAACCGCCGCCAAACCACCAGACCGGTTCCGTGCCTTTTTTCTCGGCGACGAAAAAACGTACATTCATATGCGTGGTTGGCACATAGGGATTCAGCGGATGGAACACCAATGAATCACCCAGGGCCTGAAATGATCTGCCCGCGAGTTCCGGTCTTTGTGCTGTTGCTGATGCTGGCAATCCAGCGCCATAAACATGCGAAAAATTGATGCCCGCCTGTTCAAAGATCCGCCCGTCACGCATGACCCTGCTGCGGCCACCACCGCCTTCCGGACGTTGCCATTCATCCTCAATCAACACCAGTTTGTCATCCATTGCCATCAGGGCACTGGTAATACGTTCCTGAAGTTGCAACAGATAATCCTTGATAAGGCCTATATTCATCATTTTCAACCGGGTACTAATGGCAAGAATTCATTCAAGCAGGTATCCTATTCACTTTTCCGGAATTAAGCCATGAGCAAGAGCAAGCGTAAAGTCAAAGTCAATCGCGGCACCAAGGAAACCCAGATTTCAGTCAGTCTTGATCTGGATGGCCAGGGCAAGGCTGAGCTCGACATTAAAATTCCGTTTCTGGAACACATGCTGGATCAGGTGGCCCGCCACGGTATGTTCGATATTACCATCAAGGCCAAGGGCGATCTTCAGATCGATGCCCATCATACAGTTGAAGACGTAGGGATTACCCTGGGACAGGCATTTACCCAGGCACTGGCAGATAAAAAAGGCATACGCCGTTATGGTCACGCGTATGTGCCACTGGACGAGGCTTTGTCACGTGTGGTGCTGGATTGCTCAGGCCGTCCTGGACTTGAATATAACGCCAAATATCCACGGGCGCGGATCGGTGAATTCGATGTGGACCTGATCTTTGAATTCTTTCAGGGTTTTGTAAACCACAGCATGATCACCTTGCACATTGATAACATCCGCGGCCGTAATGCCCATCATATTGCCGAGACTATCTTCAAGGCGTTCGGCCGTGCCCTGCGCATGGCGGTGGAACTGGATCCGCGCATGAAGGGCGTTTTACCTTCTACGAAAGGTAAACTCTAAATACAACCTTTACTTTAATTTTGTCATTTCGACCAACGGGAGAAATCTGGTTTTGAGTAATAGTAAAAATGGATTTCTCGCGGAGTTTATCCTGAGCGTAGCTGAAGGACCTGAAATGACAAGTTGCTTAAATTCTGATTAACCACATGTCTACCGTCGTTGTAATCGATTACGGCACCAGCAACCTGCGCTCGGTCGCCAAGGCGCTGGTATTTGTCGCCGGGAACAAGCACAAGATCATAATCAGCGATCAAACCGAACAGATCCGTTCAGCAGATCGCGTAGTGTTTCCCGGCCAAGGCGCGATCGGGCAATGCATGCAGAGCCTCAAAGAAAAAAATCTTGATGAATTGATTAAGGAATCAATTCGCACCAAACCTTTTCTCGGCATTTGTCTCGGCCTGCAATCATTAATGGATGAAAGTGATGAAGATGGCGGCACGAAAGGTCTTGGTATCATTCCGGGCCGCGTCCTGCGTTTTAAAAATAATATCAAGGATGAGAACGGCGATACCTGCAAAATCCCGCACATGGGCTGGAACCAGGTTAATCAATCCAAACCACATACCTTATGGAAAGACATAGATGATGGCGCACGCTTTTATTTTGTGCATAGCTACTATGTTGAACCAACGAATGAATCTGATATTGCGGCAACGACAGATTATGCAGTGAATTTCACCTCGGTGTCCGCGCATGATAATATTTTTGCCACACAATTTCACCCGGAAAAAAGCCAGAAGGCGGGACTGACGCTATTAAAAAACTTTCTGGTTTGGAAAATATAATGAAAAAAACATTATATTGTTAATATTTACCTGACTTGCCGGGCCGTTCTTATTTATGCTTAGGCTTATGCCTGTTGTCTGGTTTGCCTTTGTTCTTCCTGTCTTTTTTCCGGTCTATTTTTCCGCCGGATACTTCATTAAGGCGCGTAATATTCAACTGGCGGCCAGCCACCCAGGTTTTTTTCAGATCACGGAAAACATCCTTTGGCATGCCTGAAGGTAAATCCACCGTGCTGTAATTGTCATAAATGGTGACTTTTCTTATGTAACTGCTATCAAGACCGGCTTCATTGGCGATGGCACCGACGATGTTACCTGCCTTGACCTCATGCTTGCTACCGACTTCAAGCCGGTAACGTTCCATATCTTCATCCGGCTCAGGCAGCATCCTGTTTTCTGGATCTTGCTTTTCTGTTTTTGGTTTGTGTTTGTTTTTTTGATCAAACTTGCTGCCTTCCGAAAAATGTTTTTCCCTGTTACGCTGTTTTTCAGGCCTGTCTTTTTTCCTTTCGGACTGTTCAACACGAATATTCTTTTCCAGCAGTAACGGCACATCGCCCTGTAACAGTTTTGCCAGGGCTGCGGCAATATCCAGCGGTGGCAGGTTTGTTTCACGCTGAAATTGTTCGATGATGTTATTAAATAAACCGAGATCTTCGTTTGCAAGTGTGTCAGAAATACGTTGCTTGAAACGTGTAATGCGTTCGTTATTAATGGATTCTGTAGTTGGCAGATTGATTATTTCTATTTTTTGCCGTGTTGCTCTTTCAATCGACTGCAACATGTGCCGTTCGCGTGGAGTAACGAACAGGATGGCTTCACCTGTGCGTCCGGCCCGACCGGTGCGGCCGATACGATGCACATAGGCTTCAGTGTCATTCGGGATATCGTAATTGATCACATGGCTGATGCGTTCTAGATCCAGTCCGCGGGCTGCCACATCGGTCGCCACAAGAATATCCAGCTTGCCGGATTTAAATTTATTGACTGTCTGTTCACGCATCTTCTGGGTGATGTCGCCATTTAATGCGGCACAATCATAACCACGGGCTTCCAGTTTTTCTGCAAGCTCGACGGTTTCGATCTTGGTACGCACAAAGATCAATATGCCGTTAAATGTGGTTGCCTCAAGTATCCGGGTCAACGCATCCAGTTTCTGGTTGCCGTGGACCAGCAGGTAACTCTGCCGGGTCGCCTCCACTGTAGACGTTCGGGTTTTGATCGTGATGTGTTCCGGATCAGTCAGGTATTTCTTCGAAATCCTGCGTATGGGATCGGGCATGGTGGCGGAGAACAATGCGACCTGATGCTGTGAGGGGGATTGCTCCAGGATCCACTCCACATCATCGATAAAACCCATGCGCAACATCTCGTCACCTTCATCCAGCACCAGGCAGATCAAGCCATCCAGCTTCAAGGTGCCACGGCGCATATGGTCCATGACCCGGCCAGGTGTGCCCACGACTACATGCACTCCGCGTTTCAATTGCCGGAGTTGCACACCGTATTCCTGCCCACCATAGATCGGCAGGACGTGGAATCCCTTTATATGTGCGGCATAACGCTGGAATGCCTCGGCAACCTGGATCGCGAGTTCGCGGGTGGGCGTGAGTACCAGTACCTGTGGCGATACTTTTTTGAGATTAATCCGGGACAACAGCGGCAAAGCAAACGCCGCAGTCTTACCGGTGCCGGTCTGGGCCTGACCCACGACATCACGTCCGGCAAGAATGTGGGGTATGACCTGGGTCTGAATGGGAGTAGGTGTTTCGTAGCCGACATCATTCAGTGCCTGCATTACCGGCGCAGCAAGACCCAGATCACTAAAAGCCGGAAGAGAAGATGAATCAGTTGACATGATGGTTACCTTGGAAAAATGTAATGTAAAGAGAGGCAGGATTGACTCCGGCAATTCCCCGCGCGGCTGCTATGAAAAGGGCGTGCAGTATATGCCTTAATCAGGAAATTTACTATCCTATCCCATAGCTAAGGTGTTCCGGTTTCATGCGCTATGGCACGGTGACCGATATCCGTGCGGTAATACATGCCGTCCCAGTTGATCATACTGATGGCGGTATAGGCAGACCGCTGCGCCTCCGTGACATTTTTTCCCAATGCCGTTACACATAACACGCGGCCGGCGGCGGTGACGACTTCATTGTTTTCCTGCCGGGTCCCCGCGTGAAACACCTTGACGTGTTCCGGGAATACACTGTCCAGTCCCGAAATCACATCACCCTTGCTGGCGCTCTCCGGATAACCTCGCGAGGCCAGCACCACGCCAAGTGCTGCCCGCTCATCCCAGATGGCCTGTTTTGATTCCAGTTTCCCGTCGATCGCCGCATCACATAGTTCAACCAGATCACTTTTCAGTCGCAACAAGATCGGCTGGGTTTCCGGATCGCCGAAACGGCAATTGAACTCCAGCACATTCGGCGTGCCATCCTGTGCAATCATCACACCGGCATAAAGAAAGCCGGTGTATTTCCTGCCCTCGGCCGCCATACCCTGCACGGTGGGAACAATCACATCATTCATGATGCGGTCGTGAATTTCCCTTGTGATAACAGGCGCCGGTGAATAGGCCCCCATCCCGCCGGTATTCGGTCCCTTGTCACCATCATCGCGCGCCTTGTGGTCCTGGGAACTTGCCAAAGGTAAAATATTTTCACCGTCACTCATCACAATAAAACTGGCTTCTTCGCCTTGCAGGAATTCCTCGATCACGATCCGATGACCGGCATCACCGAATTTGTTTCCGGCCAGCATATCGTTGACGGTAGCAATCGCTTCCTGCTGCGATCGGGCGATGATCACGCCCTTGCCTGCGGCCAGACCATCGGCCTTGATTACCAGCGGGCAACCTGCGCTATGGATATAATCAATGGCCGGCCGGACTTCCGTAAAGACTTCATAAGAGGCCGATGGAATTTTGTGGCGTTTGAGAAATGACTTGGTAAATGATTTTGAACCTTCCAGAATGGCTGCATCCTTGCCTGGACCAAAACAACGGAGTCCGTTTTCCTGGAACGCATCCACAATACCTGCGACCAGCGGCAACTCCGGGCCGATAATCGTCAGATCAATTTTTTCTCCCTTTGCAAAACCAACCAGGGCAGGAATATCTTCGGCGGGTACAGGAACATTGGTGACTTTATTCTCACGCGCGGTTCCTGCATTGCCCGGTGCGACATAGACCCGGTTTATGTTGTTTGACTGGGCCGCTTTCCAGGCCAGGGCATGTTCCCGCCCGCCACCGCCGACTATCAGCACTTTCATAAATCTTTTTACCGCCCTTAACTAGCCTGCGGAACAGGCAACCCTAACTTCTGCAAAGGTAAATACTGAAAATAATAATGACAACCAACAGAAATAATGTAGTCAAGAACGTCTTTATATTGCGGCTGTTTAAACCATCTGGACAGCACATAGACATACTCGACTTCAATATTTAATTGCGAAAAGAGTCTTTTGTACTGTTTCTTTTTGAAATCACAGGTTTGCAATTTTTCATCCACCGATCCCGCTACTTGTTGATACTTTATTTCAATAATAAACAGTGTATTATTTCTGATCACATAAACAGCGTCATCTGGCAATAATTTTTTGGACAATATCGACTTCCAGTCAACTTGTTTGCTATCTAAATATCGGTATAAATCATGCTTACGATAGCAATTAGCAACCACGTTATTATTGTATAGAATACCCTTGCCAATCGCGGCTTTTCTAATAGAGTAGCCCGGCAGAGAATCAAGCAAGCCAAGCAGATCAGATTCTTGCTCAAAATCTAATCCTGTCAGAGTATTAGAGCCGCCGACTCCGCCGCTTCTCATCAATGTCCCGCCTTTAATCTGCGCGGGCTGCCTGCAGAGAGATTGTCAATCACCTCATTAATTCTTTTTTTAGAGACTTGAAGAAAATCCTTAGATATATCTATACCAACATAACGTCTTTTCGTATGTAACGCGGCTATTCCTGTTGTTCCGCTCCCACTAAAAGGATCAAGAATTAAATCCCCTTCATTTGTAGATGCCTGTATGCATCTGATTAGAAGCTCAATAGGCTTCTGAGTCGGATGCTTACCAAATGTTTTTTCTTCGCCTTTTGGCGGCAAAATGCGCCAAACGGATTTCATCTGTTTGCCGCCGTTTATTGACTTCATTAATTTGTAGTTAAAAACATGTTTGCTTTTATCCGTTTTCGCCGACCAAATTATTGTCTCCGTCGAATGCGTGAAATATCTGCATGCTAAATTGGGCGGGGGGTTAGGCTTCTCCCAGGTTATGTCATTGAGTATTTTGTAGCCAATTTGTTGCATGGCATACCCAACAGAATGTATCACGTGATGGGTTCCTGACACCCATATTGTGCCATTTGGTTTTAATAGTTTCTGGCAGCGTCTTAGCCATTCACTGTTAAACTCATGGTTGAATTCTGGGCCCCGGGATCTATCCCAATCTCCTTTATCAACTTTTACCATGCGGCCAGCATGGCATGTGATCCCGCCATTTGATAAAAAATACGGTGGATCTGCAAAAATCATGTCGAATTTCCCATCAGGGAATTTTTCAATAAGCAAATCCATCAACTCTAGACAATTCGCGTGATAAAGCCAGATACACCGCTCATCGTTTCTAAAAAAAGACTGGTTTGGTGAGAGTTTTGTTTTTTCGAAGACGCCAAATCCCAAGGGATCATTTCCAATAACCAATCGTTCCTTATGCATTTTGTATCTCATGCGATTTTTCCTGAAGCTAATGCAGGAAATGGCGCATCCCCGTAAACACCATGGCCATGTTGTGTTCATTTGCCGCGGCGATGACTTCATCATCTTTCACTGAGCCGCCAGGCTGTATAACTGCAGTTACACCGGCTGCCGCTGCGGAATCTATGCCATCACGAAACGGGAAGAAGGCGTCCGAGGCCATGACGGAACCCTTGACCTCGAGCTCTGCATCCTGGGCCTTGATAAGCGCGATACGCGCACTGTAGACCCGGCTCATTTGTCCGGCGCCGATTCCAATGGTGCGCTGGTCCTTTGCATAAACAATGGCATTGGATTTCACGTATTTCACTACCGGCCAGGCAAATAATAAATCCTGTAATTCTTTTGCCGTAGGTGCACGCTTTGTGACGGTCTTGAGATTTGATGATGACACCTTGCCCAGATCATTATCCTGCACCAGCAGGCCCCCACTGACGCGTTTCAGGTTGAGTTGTTGAATAATCTTCTGCCTTTGTCCAGCAGCCAGAACACGGACATTGGATTTACTGCCCAGAATATTTAGTGCGGCAACATCAATATCGGGGGCGATGATCACCTCCACAAACTGGCGCTCAATAATCACTTTTGCAGTTCCTGCATCCAGCATTTGATTAAACGCAATGATGCCTCCAAAAGCGGAAGTTGGATCAGTGGCATAGGCATTTTCATAGGCTTCAAGAGTATTTTTACCCAGTGCCACACCGCAGGGATTGGCATGTTTGACAATTACACATGCTGATTCCTGGTAGGACAATACACACTCGAATGCGGCATCGGTATCAGCTATATTATTGTAGGAAAGCTCCTTGCCCTGTAACTGTTTTGCGCTCGCCAGGGTGCCGGCGGGCGGATTGGGTTGAATATAGAATGCCGCAGTCTGGTGCGGGTTCTCTCCGTAACGCAACTTCTGTTGCTTGATGAATTGCATTGTATAGGTCAGCGGGTAATCCTGATGCAGTCCTTCTGCATCCATCGCACCGAGATAATTGGATACATTGGCATCGTAATTGGCTGTATGCGCAAACGCCTTTTGTGCAAGATAAAAGCGCATCTTATCGCTCAAGGTGCACTGGTTTGCCCTGAGTTCATCCAGCACCTTCGCATAATCGCCGTAATCCACAACCACACCAACCCGGGCATGGTTCTTTGCTGCGGAACGCAACATCGCGGGCCCGCCGATATCAATTTTTTCAATAGCCTCAGCCAGTGTACATCCCGGTTTGCTGACAGTTGCTTCAAAGGGATAGAGGTTCACCACGACCAGATCGATCGGCTCAATGTCATGTTGTTTCATCACGGCATCATCCTGGCCCCGCCGTCCGAGTAATGCCCCATGGATTTTCGGGTGTAATGTTTTTACACGCCCGTCCATGATCTCGGGAATACCGGTGTAATCAGATACTTCAATTACGGGGGTATTATTTTCTGCAAGGAGTTTTGCGGTGCCACCGGTGGAGAGGAGTGTTATACCAAGTAGGTGTAATCCCTGGCAGAAGTCAGCTACACCGGTTTTATCGGAAACGCTGATCAGCGCCCGTTTAACCTTCATCATCTCGCAAGCAGGCTGTTAATCGAGGCCATATTTCTTGAGCCTGCTACGCAGAGTTCCTCTGTTTAACCCAAGAATCTCTGAGGCCTTGGTAATATTACCGCGGGTCATCTGCATCACTACTTCAAATATGGGTTTTTCCACCTGCTCTATGAAAAGATTATAAAGATTACTCGCTTCATGGCCATCCATATCGGCGAAATAACTTTCTACTGCTATACGCACATTCTTGCTGAGACAATTTCCGTTACCGTGCCGCACCGGTTCTGGTTGAGTATGTTGCTGCTCTGCCTTTAATAAACTCATGCCGCCAGTCCTTGTACTGTTATTCTTTCCCGTGTGGCGAAATAATTCCGGACTGCCTCCAGCTGTTCCCGTGCTGATTTAACACTGTTAACCCGTGCCCGGAATATATTGGCCCCCTGCTGCTGTTTACAATACCAGCCGATATGTTTTCGTGCTATACGCACACCTCTATATTCTCCATAAAAGCCATACAGGTTTTCCAGATGTCTGATTAATGTGGTGCAAATTTCTGTATCGGTAGGTGCTGACTGCAATTCGCCGGTGGCAAGATAATGGCTGATCTGGCGAAAGATCCACGGGTTGCCCTGGGCGGCACGGCCTATCATGATGCCATCTACACCGGTCTGTTTAAGTATGTTTGCAGCCTGCTGTGACGAGTTTATGTCACCATTGGCTACCACCGGAATATTGACCGCAGCCTTGATCGCAGCAACGGTTTCATGTTCTGCCTCGCCGGTAAAGGCGCAGGCACGGGTGCGGCCATGGACACTGAGCATCCGGATGCCGGATTGTTCTGCAATTCTGGCAATGGTTAATGCATTACGGTGTTGTTTATCACTGCCGGTGCGGATTTTAAGTGTCACCGGGACAGTCACTGCCTTGACCACGCTTTCCAGGATTTGTGTAACCAGTTGTTCATTCTGCAACAGCGCTGAGCCTGCCATTACGTTACAGACCTTCCTGGCCGGGCAGCCCATATTGATATCAATAATCTCTGCGCCATTATCCATATTGAGTCTGGCTGCTATCGCCATCATGTCAGGGTCTGCACCGGCTATCTGTACCGCGCGTGGTGAGTCCTCACCCCGATGGTCAAGACGATGTCTGGATTTTCTGCTGTTCCACAGGGCGATATTGGATGTGATCATTTCCGATACAGCCAGACCCGCACCCAGTTCCCTGCACAATTGCCTGAAGGGTTTATCTGTTACGCCCGCCATGGGCGCCAGTAGCAGATTGTTCTTTAATGTTATTGATCCAATTTTCATACACACACCGCTTCTTGTATTCCGGCGGTTTGAAGTGGGGAAGACATGATAACTATAATTCAGCGCCGATGAAAGTTGAGTTATTGATAAATATTTTTTTATATTGCCGGCGATCAACTGCACGATGTAAAACAAAGTTTTGCATCACGATGTTTAAAGAAATCTGAACTCGAAACTGACTGCACCTTCGGTCGGACCGGTCACTTCCAGCACAAAATGCACCGGCTGATTGGGAATCATGCCTTTATTCATGATAATACTGTTATCCAGATACTCTTGCGGGTTGAACTGCCGTGATGCAAGCATCTTGCCATTGGTATCAAACAGCGAAAACTGGATGCTGGGATAGGGTTGTGTTTTTGCTGAGTAGTTGGCCATGGTGGCATTGACCAGCAACGTATTCGAATAATGCGGATGCAACCGTACATCACGATTCAGCAGTTTTATTTCAGAAGTCCTGTATACCCGTATCAGTTCACATTGCAGTTTTTTACAAATCTTTTCTGCCCATGGCCTGAGATCCGGATATTGTTCCAGCAGATCATCCCGGTTAAACCAGGCAATCTGTATTGCAACAACGGCCAGCAATACAAATATTCCCAGTGACCACAATATTCTGGTCTTTTTGCTGAACGGTGCTGCTTCGTCTGCACGCAGGATCTCCGGGATGTCGAATTGCGGTTCTTCCAGGCTGTATTCATCGGCAGTCTCAACATCTGCCGGGGCTGTTTCGGTTCCTGTCTGCTGGATATCTTTTGCCGGGGCCGGCTTAATGCGGGGAAGCGGTTTGTCAGACAACCGTTCAACAGCATTGAATTGTCTGCCACAGAAACCGCACCGTACCGTCCCCCTGGCGGCGGTCAGTTGTCCGGCATGGATACGGTATTGTCTATGACAACCTGGGCAGGAAGTAAACATTTATATTACTGGGTGTCATTGTTCTCGATCAGGACTATTTCCTGGTGCCTTCCAACAAGGCCCATTCCCGGCGGAAAACCGGAGTCTGCATGTTAAACCAGCTTTGATATGCGGCCAAACATTCTTCCGCCTGTGTTGCCAGAATACCGGATATGACGACAACGCCGTCCGCTGAGACCAGTCCGGCAAATTTTGTAGCGAGGATCTTGAGTGGATTCAGCAGGACATTGGCGAGCAACATATCGACTACCGGCAATTCGATCGCGTCCGGATGCATGATGGTGATCTGATCAGACAACTGATTTCTGTCTGCATTGGCCCTGGTCGCCTCCAATGCCTGCGCATCAATGTCAACCGCCCAGGCATGTGCTGCACCGAGCTTCAATGCTGCAAGGGCCAGTACCCCCGAACCACAGCCGTAATCAATCACCTGCTTGCCACAGACATCATGATCGACGAGCCAGTCCAGACACATGCCGGTGGTGTCATGCGTGCCGGTACCAAAGGCCAGGCCCGGATCCAGCATCAGGATATTGGGAATATGGTCCGGCGGAGTACACCAGCCGGGACAGATACAGAGTTGATCTCCAAAAATCCTGGGGCCATGGGTTTGCTGGTATTCACTCACCCAGTCCCTGTCCTCGATCAACTCAATTTGATGCTGCCGTATCTGATCTGCGCCGACACGATTACGTGCCACCACAATCAGGGTATCCAGATCGGTATCTTCATGCAGCAGCGCGGTAACACGGGTCTGTTCCCACAAATCTTCAGATTTGGAACTGCCCTGCCCAAATAACAATTCATTACTGCTCGCAGACAAACTGACTGAGACCGCACCGAACTTCTCCAGTAGTTCAGATAATGTATTGGCGCTTTCCCTGTTACTTTCAAAAGTGAGTTGTAACCAGGCCATTGGAATTATCGGTAGTCAGTGCGTGATTGGTGATGACGTGCATGGATGCACTAATGCCGCAGGCGCAGGGATGCGCTGGAGCGGCGAGTGATTTGAAATTGGTAAAAGCATGGCTGACTATTTGAGACCGAGTTTATTTTCCAGGTAATGTATATCCGTACCACCGGCCTTGAAGGCCGCATCATCAATAATCTTCTGGTGCAGGGGAATATTGGTCTTGATACCTTCGATCACTATTTCAGAAAGCGCCATAGACATCCTGGCGATAGCCAGTTCACGGGTGTTGGCATGCACGATCAATTTCCCAATCATGGAATCGTAATAAGGCGGAACCTTGTAACCACCATAAATGTGTGTGTCCACACGCACACCAAATCCTCCGGGGGGATGATAGTGTTCAATCACTCCGGGCGAAGGCGTGAATGTGTCCGGATCCTCGGCATTGAGACGGCATTCAATAGCATGGCCGTTAAACACGATATCATCCTGCCGGTAACCAAGTTGCTCGCCACTGGCAATCCGCAATTGTTCGCGAATGATATCCACGCCGGTAATCATTTCCGTGACCGGATGTTCCACCTGTACACGGGTGTTCATTTCTATGAAATAAAACTGATCGTTTTCATACAAAAATTCAAGTGTGCCGGCCCCGCGATAGCCGATGGCTTTGCAGGCATCAACGCATTGATCGCCGATCATCTTTCTGGTCTTTTTGCTGATGCCCGGTGCCGGTGCTTCTTCGATCACCTTCTGATGGCGGCGTTGCATGGAGCAATCGCGTTCACATAAATGGACAACATTGCCATGTTCATCCGCCAGTACCTGTACTTCTATGTGGCGCGGATGTTCCAGATATTTCTCCATATATACAGCCTCATTACCAAAAGCTGCTTTGGCCTCAATGCGGGTAATGGAAATGGCGCTACGTAAGGCCGCATCGCTATGGACCACACGCATACCCCGGCCGCCACCTCCGCCAACGGCCTTGATGATGACCGGATAACCTATAGTCCGCGCCATGCGCAGATTTTCATCGCCGTCATCACTCAGTGCCCCATCAGAACCCGGTACACAGGGGATCCCGGCCTGTTTCATGGCGGTAATGGCTGAAACCTTGTCCCCCATGAGACGCACCGTTTCGGAGCGCGGACCAATAAACACAAAACCACTCTGTTCGACACGCTCGGCAAAATCCGCATTCTCCGAGAGAAACCCGTATCCCGGATGGATGCCGACAGCGTCAGAAACTTCCGCAGCACTGATCACTGCCGGGATATTCAGATAACTTTCGCTGGATGCTGCCGGACCGATACAGACTGATTCATCGGCAAGAAACACATGTTTCAGATCCCGATCTGCCTCGGAATAAACGGCAACAGTCTTGATCCCCATTTCCCGGCAGGTGCGCAGGATACGCAAGGCAATTTCACCACGATTTGCTATAACGACTTTATCCAGCATGAATTATTCTTGAATGTTATTGAGGGTTATTCCCGGAACAATCCAGTTAATAAAAACCTGAATTGAATATTTAGGTAATTACAAACAATGGCTGGCCATATTCTACCGGATCACCATTCTGGGCCAGAATCTTGCTGATCACGCCGCTGGCATCTGCCTCGATCTGGTTCATGATCTTCATGGCTTCGATAATGCATATCACATCACCTACTTCTACAGTTTGACCAATCTCGACAAAGGGCGCCGCTTCCGGTGAAGCAGATGCATAAAAGGATCCGACCATGGGAGCTTTGACGATGTGCCCCGTTTCGTTTGCCGTTGCAGGTTGCTGTATGACAGACGGCGATGGTGTTATTGCGGGATGACCATGCATATGATCAATTGATCCGGGCCCCTGCATGATCGTCTGGGTAACCCCGCCGTGGCGGCTGATGCGTACCGATTCTTCCCCTTCATGAATTTCAATCTCGGAAACCTTGGACTCTTCCAGCAACTCAATCAGTTTTTTTACTTTTCGAATATCCATAGTCTATGTGCAATTAATTATTGTTTGGTGAGTTTTCTTTCGGCAGCGAGTAAAGCAAGCTCATAACCGATCGCCCCGGTCCCCGTGATAACTGCGAAGGCAATATCTGATAAATAGGATTTACGCCGGAACTCTTCCCGTGCAAACACGTTCGACAGGTGCACCTCGATAAAGGGGACCTTGACGCTGAGAAAGGCATCGCGCAGGGCGATGCTGGTATGGGTAAATGCACCGGGATTGATAATGATAAAATCAGTTTTATCCTTGCTGGCCGCCTGAATACGGTTCACCAATTCATGCTCGGCATTGCTCTGGAAACAGGTCACCTGATGGCCATTGCTCTCAGCCCGCACCCGGATAGATTCATTGATCTCGTCCAGAGTGGTGGTGCCGTAGACTTCAGGCTCTCGCTGCCCCAAAAGATTGAGATTTGGCCCATGCAGCACCAGAAATTTAGCCATCGAATTCCCCGATTTTTTAGGAAGTTAACAACAATTCGCTGCATATTAGCAGGAATTTTACTGAATTTCGAGATCTGTTAATTAAAAAAACCGGTCACAGCAAAGCCGCGATGATAGCTTCCGCCTCAGCATAATGCAGTGCGCCCTTTTTGACGAAGACTATACGCTTGTTACGATCAATCACGACTGTATAAGGCAAGATCCCGGTCTGGTTGCCGTAATCTCCTGCCACCCTGATGACCGCCTCCTCGCCCACCAGAATCGGATAATTCATCCCCAGCTCGGCAACAAAGCCCTGTACCTCTTCCGGCTTATGCAAGGCTATGCCGATAAATTGCAAACCCTGCGCCGCATATTTGTTCTGGAGTTTGATGAATTCCGGGATCTCATCACGGCAGGGCGGACACCAGGTCGCCCAGAAATTAATGACCAGGACCTGGCCATCCCATTCCTGCACAGACCGCATGTTGCCATCCTTGTCCGGCAAACTGAAATCAGGACGCAGTTCCCCTATAAGAGATTTTTCCGGGACTTGGCCAAGCGAGACACGCTGATGGGGAATTTCGGTAAACTGTTGCTGTATCAGAAACCCGGCCACACCGGCAACAAAGGCGATTAAAACGCCCGTTAACAGGGCCCTGCTTTTCACCGTGCTCTGACTTGTTTGATATGTTCGACGAAGTCCCCAGGCTGGACAAAACCAACCAGGCGATAATTCCTTTGTTCAGCGCCTCGTATAAAAAACAGGATCGCCGGAGGGCCTATGATCCCGAAACGTTTCATCAATGCCTGATCGTATTCATCGTTGGCAGTGACATCCGCCTTCAGCAGTTTCACATCCTGCAAGGCGGCATGTATCGCAGGATCAGAAAAGGTATATTTTTCCATCTCCTTGCAGGTGATACACCAGTCGGCATAGAAATCCAGCATGACTGGCTGGTTCTTCCATTCGGAATCAGCCAGCATGCGATCCAGATCGTCCACAGTTTTAATCTTTTCAAACGTCAACTCTCCGGCTTTTGCAGATTGATATGCCATACCCTGCAAGGGCCGGAATACATTCTGGCCACCACTGGCGGCACCGATGATCAAGACCACACCATAAACCAGCATAACGATGCCGATTCCTTTCCATAATTTTTGCCAGGTTGCTCCAGGTGACAGGGTATCCAGTGCACCCATGTACAGGGCCGTCACAACAATCAATGCACTCCACAGCAACATTGCCGCAGGCCCCGGCAACACTCTTTCCATAAACCAGATTGCAACCCCCAACATGACCACGCCAAATATTTTTTGAATGGTTTCCATCCAGGCACCGGCCCGGGGCAATAACTTGCCTGCTGACGTGCCTATCACAAGTAATGGCAGACCCATGCCGAGCCCCAGCGCAAATAATGCGCCGCCGCCCAGCAATGCATCACCGGTCTGGCTGATATAGATCAAGGCGCCTGCCAGTGGCGGGGCAACACAAGGGCCCACAATAATGGCGGACAACACACCCATCACAGCGGCACCCATATGACTGCCATGCTGTTGCTTGTTTCCCAGCTCTGTCAGCCGTGTTTGCCAAATACCCGGCAATTGCAACTTGTAAAAACCAAACATTGACAACGACAATAAAACAAATACGCCGCTGAATAAAGTGATGACCCAGACATTCTGTGAAGCGGCCTGCAGATTAAATGCAAATGATCCGGCGATCATCCCGAGGATGGCATAAGTCAGTGCCATTGCAAGCACATAGACCAGTGACAACATGAACGCATGATAGGATGTTATCTTGTGTCCGTGACCCACAATGATGCCCGACAGGATAGGGATCATCGGAAATATACACGGGGTAAAGGCGAGCAGCAGGCCAAAACCAAGGAACACCAGCATATTGGCCAACACACCATCATCCCTCAGACTGCTGCTGATCGCATCCTGGCGTGAAATAACACCCGCGTTGTTTGGCTGAACAGCAGCTATCACCGGTGCACCAATATCGACTCCGCCAATACTTGCCGGCAAAAATACTGGAATTATTTTATTGACTGGCGGATAACAAATAATGTCTTCCTTGCAACCCTGATAGGTGACAGCAAGGTTTATCTCCTGCTCATCTGCGGTCTGGCGTTTTAATGGCAGTTTTATTTCCGCAACATGATAATAAACTTCAACATTCCCGAAATCGGGATCATTCTTCAGTTTTCCCGGTGGCAATAACGCCGCACCGGGTGTAACACCTGCATCAGTGATAGCAAATCTGAAATTGTCACGATAGAGATAATAACCATCAGCTATCTCCCAGCGTAATACAACAGTCTTTGCGTCCGGAGCATCCACTGAAAGTATAAAGGCCACATCCGGATCGAGGATCTCCTCTTCCTGCGCTGTATTCTTGTCAAACTTTCCGAATAAATTACCGAGTCTGTCACTGAATGATCCACCTGCCTGCGCGGGAAAGCTTACGAGCACAAATAAACAGACAACGAATGCAGTTAATGCTGTCCTCATTGCTGAAGTGGTCATTTGGAGGACGTTGAAAAATGTAACAAGCGCAGCCAGTACGCGGCGCGCGAGGGCAACAAAGCTGTGTTTACACAATAGTAAATGAACATTTTGAGCCCTCGAGTAACACAGTAATGGCACGCGCTGAAATTTTCAACGGACTACTAATTGGTGACCTGGTCTATCCAGTTTAAATAGCCTTCAAGGCCGTTGCTGATAGGGACAGCAATGATCTCCGGAAGTTCGTAGGGATGCAGTGAAAGGATGGTCTTTTCTACATTGGAATAACGCTTGCGGGTGGTTTTTATAACCAGCAGATACTCATCCTTGAAGTCCACCTTGTTGCCCCATTTGAAATAGGAATGTACACCGGGAAATATATTGACGCAGGCGGCATGGCCGTTGGCGACCAGGTCCTGGGCAATCTGTTTGGCGGTTATCGATCCTGGACAGGTGGTTAAAACCAGCAGATATTGGCTGTCTTCATTCATGGGGCGCGCTGATCCGGGCTTTGTCATTTGATATATCTGCGCGCATTTTATACGCTGGGCCTGAAATTCCCTAATCAAGTCATACATTAAATTATACTTTTCATATAACCCGGCCGATCTATACCAGGACTAAATAATTCCTTTTGTTTAAATTACTCATCCTGCTGTTTATATTTGTTCCGCTGACAGAGATCTATCTGTTGATCCAGGTCGGTACGCTAATCGGCGCTGTTCCGACCCTGGCACTGATCATCTTGACGGCCTTTGTTGGCGTATTTCTGCTGCGCATACAGGGGCTGATGACCTTGGCCAAAATCAGGCAGTCCATGGATCAGGGAGAACTGCCCGCGGGGTCATTGATAGAAGGCCTGATCTTGTTGATTGCAGGTGTGTTGTTACTTACTCCGGGCTTTTTTACGGATGTCCTGGGGTTTGTCTGCCTGATTCCCCGGGTGCGCCAGTGGTTGGTTTCCTTACTCATACGCCGGTTTTTTGTCCTGCATGTGCGCCCTCATGAATCGCAACCTGTTGTTATTGAAGGCGAATTTCACAAGGATGAACATTAATCAGTAACCACTTGACAGTTCACCGTCTATTTCTATAATTAGCACTCACTAATTATGAGTGCTAATAACACTTTACTTATAACAACTCGAATTTCAGGAGAGGAAAGCTATGAAGATTCGTCCACTGCAAGATCGCGTGATCATCAAGCGCACGGAAGAGGAACGCACCAGCTCGGGTGGCATCGTCATCCCGGACTCGGCCGCAGAAAAACCGATCAAAGGGAAAGTCATTGCCGTTGGCCCAGGCAAGATACTGGATAACGGCGAAAGACGGCCGGTTGATCTCAAAGTCGGAGACACGGTGCTGTTCGGCAAGTATTCCGGCACCGAGGTGAAAATGAACGATGAAGAATATCTCGTAATGCGTGAAGACGACATTATGGGCGTTATCACAGGCAAATAAAAAGCTGATGACACAGTTTGAATTCATGAATTACGTTTAAAGAGGAATGACTACAATGAGTGCAAAAGAAATTAAATTCGGTGATGACGCACGCCAGCGGATGCTGAAAGGCATCAACACACTGGCCAATGCGGTAAAGCTCACACTCGGCCCTAAAGGCCGTAATGTGGTGGTGGAAAAAAGTTTTGGCGCCCCCACCGTCACCAAAGACGGTGTATCGGTCGCCAAGGAAATCGAATTGAAAGACAGGTTTGAAAACATGGGCGCGCAGATGGTCAAGGAAGTGGCATCCCAGACCTCTGATCTTGCCGGTGACGGCACCACCACGGCAACCGTGCTGGCCCAAAGCATAGTGACCGAGGGCATGAAGTCGGTTGCTGCGGGCATGAACCCGATGGACCTCAAACGCGGCATCGACAAGGCCGTAGTGGCCATCGTGGAAGAATTGAAGAAGCTCTCTAAACCCTGTTCCGATCACAAGGCCATTGCCCAGGTTGGCACCATCTCCGCCAACTCCGACGAATCGATTGGGAACAAGATCGCCGAGGCGATGAGCAAGGTCGGTAAAGAAGGCGTTATTACGGTCGAAGAAGGCACCTCGCTGGAAATGGATATGGAGGTCGTCGAAGGTATGCAGTTTGACCGCGGCTACCTGTCCCCTTACTTCATCAATAACCAGCAGTCCATGAGTGTGGAACTGGAAAACCCCTGCATCCTGTTACATGACAAGAAAATCTCCAACATCCGCGAGATGTTGCCGGTGCTTGAGGCCGTGGCTAAATCAGGCAAATCATTATTGATTATTGCTGAAGATGTGGAAGGCGAGGCACTGGCGACACTGGTGGTCAACACTATCCGCGGCATAGTCAAGACTGCAGCGGTTAAGGCGCCCGGCTTTGGCGATCGGCGCAAGGCCATGCTGGAAGACATCGCCATCCTGACCGGCGGCACTGTGGTCTCGGAAGAACTCGGTCTGAGCCTGGAGAAGGTCGGTCTTGACGATCTCGGTACCGCCAAGAAGGTGCAGATCACCAAGGAAAACACCACCATCATTGATGGCGCCGGCAAAACCAAGGACATCGAGGCCCGTATTAACCAGGTCCGCAAACAGATCGAGGATGCGACCAGTGACTATGACAAGGAGAAACTGCAGGAACGCGTGGCCAAACTGGCCGGTGGCGTGGCCGTCATCAAGGTGGGTGCCGCAACCGAAGTCGAGATGAAAGAAAAGAAGGCCCGGGTGGAAGATGCCCTGCATGCCACCCGTGCGGCGGTCGAGGAAGGTGTGGTGCCGGGTGGCGGTGTCGCATTTTTACGCTCACTGTCTGCACTGAACAAACTCAAGGGTGATAATGATGAGCAGCATACCGGTATCAATATCATCCGGCGCGCCATCCAGGAACCGTTACGCCAGATCGTACAGAATGCCGGCGATGAACCCTCCGTAATTGTCAATAAGGTTATGGAAGGCAAAGGTAACTATGGTTTCAACGCCGCCACCGGTGAATACGGCGACATGATCGAGATGGGTATTCTCGATCCGACCAAGGTCACACGCCTGGCATTGCAGAACGCTGCCTCAGTGGCCGGACTGCTGATTACCACAGAGGCCATGATCGCAGAACAGCCCAAGGAAGAGAAACACCAGCACATGCCGGACATGGAGGGCATGGGCGGCATGATGTAAGTGGTTGTCAATTATTTGTCACACAAAAACCCCGCATGAAGCGGGGTTTTTTATTGGCCCGCCGGACCAGGGCTGATTATTTCAATCCATGCGATATTGATCGAATTCACTTAAAATAGCCGTTTGTGTTTAAATGCATAAAACGGAAAAACTTTAGATTACTGATGGCTACTACCACGAAAAACAAAAAGAAAAAACCAACCCAGGCCTGCCGCGCCGACAAACACAAGCTCTATGAATATTCGGTACAGAATGTCAAAGGTGAAATTGATTTTATAGACCACACTTTCCGTTCCCTGCGCAAAAGAAACGCTAAGACCCTGCGTGAAGATTTCTGCGGTACGGCCAACACCTCCTGCGAATGGGTGAGACGCCGGAACGGCAATCATGCAATTTGTGTAGATCACGATCAGGCCGTCCTGGACTGGGGCAGGAACAACAATCTGTCCCGGCTGACCCGCGCACAGAAAAAACGAATCTTGTTGCTGAATGAAGATGTTATGCAGATCCGGAATGATCCGGTTGATCTGGTACTCGCCATGAATTTCAGCTACTGGGTCTTCAAGGATCGATCCACCATGATCAAATATTTTCGCAATGCCTATAAAGGGCTTAAAAAAGACGGAGTCTTTTTCCTGGATGCCTTTGGCGGATTTGAGGCCTTCCGTGAAATGGAAGAAAGAAGAGACTACGGCAAATTCATCTACGTCTGGGACCAGGTCAGTTACAATCCCATCGATGGTCATGGCCTGTTCAAGATCCATTATAAATTCAAGGACGGATCAAAACTGAAAGACGCCTTTATTTATGACTGGCGCGTATGGACACTGCCGGAATTGATTGAAATGCTGGCCGAGGCCGGTTTCAAGTCAACCATTTACTGGGAAGGCACCGGCAAAGACAAGGAGGGCAATGGTGTTTTTACACCGGCAACGCAGGGCGAAGCCGATGCAGGATGGGTGGTGTATATCGTTGCCGAGAAATAATCTCGCTCGACTTACTGGACAGGGAATGTCCAGTATCCAGACGCAGGGAAGCTTTTAATAACAACGTAATCATTAACATCTATTTCTTTTTAAGATCAAGTTCCGCTTGATGGCGGGTCACTTCTTGTTGCTCGTCCCACAAGAAGTGACCAAGAAAGAGGACGCCCCGGCGACTCGGCCTTCGGCGCCCCTAGTCCATGCGTCGTTATAACGGGTCGCGGACATTCATCATCCCTGCTTCAGGTCCGCTCATTTGTGCATCCGGCACAAATGACCCTATAACGCCTCATCTCCTCGGCGAGTCTTAAGGGGGTATTAACAACGGAAATCTCAGATATCGAAATCAGCAATGTGGACATAATTAATATCGAATGACTATACTCAGCTATCAGTGATAGACGAATGAAAATAAGGAGGTTCCCGCCATGTCCACAGTGATTCCTATAAATGCATATCGGACAAACTGTCCCTTAAAATATAGTTAGGCTCCATAAGCAATATGGCACGAACCACACCCATTGGATTAGCCCGATATGCGAGAGATTATTTTGATTCAGCACTTGCTGCCGATGATGTTTTAGGCACAAGAGAAGGTTATGAAATACATGCGCCAATGCCAGTGATGTTTTTAGTTGCACATTCTATTGAATTAATAATAAAAGCATATCTACTTCATGTTGGTATGTCTCTTGATGATATGAAAAAGATAAGTCATAACCTGTTAGCGTGCTGGGAAGTAGCCGTAGAAAATGGAATTGAACAACATTTTAATTTAACAAATTACGAAATTGATATTCTAAATATAATTAGTGATCTTCATAAATCTACTGAACTCCGCTATATCCAATCAGGATTTAAAACAGTTCCAGTATTTGGCCCATTAGAAGAATTAACTAGAAAGTTATTAGATAACATATGTCCATTGGTTGGGTTTAGATAATGGATCCTAACAAATGGCTCAATATCGACGCCGATCTTCCCCCACAAAAGTGGACACTGTTTTCATGAGTCCACGTAAAAATTGAAAAGAAAATGAAAATAAATTTGCCGAAGAAATCGGATTTCCCTGACGGAACAGAATTTTATATCAAAGAATTTGATGTTCCACTTGTCCATACACCATCTAATGAATGGTTCAATTGGTTTGGTGGCAAACCACGGCAATATGACGTAAAAATGTTGAAACCAGGAAATAATTGGGTTGCAGAATCTTTTGAAGAATGGGTGCGTGTAGTTGGAGATTCGCAATAATAATTTAATTAAAGTAAATAGCCTAACAAGGTGGCTCAAGCAGAAATCAATAGGGTCAGGCCGCTCATTGACTCCATGTCATCGCGGCATTAATACATCCGTGTATGTCTGTCGATTGGTTAGTGTTTAAATAGACTGGATGCTGTAACAAGCCCAGCATGACGAATGAATGATTAAATTTATATTTCCTTCGGTCTTGCCAATTTCACCACTTTCCCTGATCCCTGTTTATCACTAATACCTTTCTCCCCAAACTCCAGTATGGCAATGGTCGCCGTGGTCATTAATTTTCCAACCTCGGTATGTGGCGAACTGTCTTTTGACAGGTGATTGACCAGATGGTCCAGTCCCGGATTATGCCCGGTAAGCAGCACGCATTCTGCATTTTTGCCATGCTCCGCAATCACCTTTAACAGGTCGTCCAGCCTTGCTTCATAGATCCGTTCATCCCAGGTGATAGCGGGGGCATGCTTGCGCAATTGCTCACAAACAATTTCTATTGTTTGCCTGGCCCGCATGGCCGGTGAACAGACGATGCGGTCTGGCATGATTTTTTGTTTTCTTAGCCATTTGCCCATTTTTGCCGCTTCCTTGAGTCCACGCCGGTTCAGGGGCCGATCAAAATCCTCCATATTCGCCGACCAGTCGGATTTGGCATGACGCATGATTAACAGTGTCTGTTTCTTCATCAATTTATCATTTGGTTGTGGATAGCAAATCCCTTATAGTCATTAATCATAGCATGATTGCATCATGACCTGACTTGATCAAACCAGAACGGGATTAACGAACTTCACAGCATGTCTGCCCCATCTGAAACCTACGCAGCAATAGACCTCGGCTCCAATAGTTTTCATATGGTGATCGCTGCAGTAACAGACGGTCGCATCCAGATTATCGACAGGCTGAAAGACGTGGTCAGGCTCGGGGCGGGCCTGGACAATAAAAACCGGCTGGATGATGCGACCAGTGAGCGTGCCATTGAATGTCTGCAAAAATTTGGCCAGCGGATCAAGGATATTCCCTCACGCAATGTGCGGGCCGTGGGCACCAATACCCTGCGCCAGGCCAAAAACAGCAATGCCTTTCTAAAAAAAGCCAGACAGGCGCTGGGGCATCCGGTTGAAATTATCTCCGGACGCGAGGAAGGCCGGTTGATTTTTTCCGGTGTGAGTTACAGCAATTTCAGCGATTCGGAAAAACGCCTGGTGATCGATATTGGTGGTGGCAGCACCGAACTTGCTATTGGTAAAGGCAATCAGGCGCAGCTGATCGAAAGCCTGTATATGGGCTGCGTTAATATGACCAGCAAATATTTCCCGGAAGGAGAGATCAGTACAAAAAAAATGCGCAAGGCGATCCTGTTTGCGCGCCAGGAACTGGAATCGATCGAATTGATATACAAACGTACGGGTTGGGACACCGTGTTCGGTTCATCCGGTACCATACAAACCATTCGTGATTTGGCCCGGAACTCCGGCGATGACCCGGCGATACGCGATGAAGGCCTGGACAAGCTCAAGGATGCGGTGATTGATGCCGGGCATTTCAAGAATCTGAAATTTCCCAACCTTGACGCAAACCGCGCCCCGGTGCTGGCAGGCGGTCTGGCAATCCTGTTGGCCATCTTCGACGCTCTGGAAATCAAGAGCATGCAGGTCTCTGATGGCGCCTTACGGGAAGGCCTGCTGCTGGATATGATCGGACGGCAGAAAAACCAGGACATCCGTGAAAAAACCGTTGAGGAATTGATCAGCCGTTACGGCATCGACCGGCAGCAGGCAGGACGCGTGGAACAGATATCGGCTCTCTGTTTTGAACAGCTGCAACAGGATATGAACCTTAACCCGGAAACCGATATAAAATTATTGCGCTGGGCGGCAAGGTTGCATGAAATCGGATTGGCCATAGCCCACAGCCAGCACCATAAACATGCCGGTTATCTGTTGAATAATTCCGAGCTTGCCGGGTTTTCCCGCGAAGAACAAAATTACCTGGCCCTGATAGTGCGTTCGCATCGACGCAAAATCGCCATGGAAGAACTGGAATCACTAGCGGACGACACCCGGCAAAAAATCCGTCATTTGATCATGCTGCTCAGACTGGCCGTTGTGCTGAACAGAAGCCGCGCAGGCCACTCATACAAGGAACTGAAAATCTCCTACAAGGAGAACAGGATTAAAATGAAATTCCCTGATAACTGGCTATCAACACACCCGTTAACAGAGGCTGATCTTGCTCTCGAAGTGGATTACCTGAAGACGCTGAAGGTCAGTCTGGAGTTTTCCTGATCACTGACAATAATATTCCAGTAATGATTGCTGTGCCGAACGTGGTTTATGTGCGCCGGGCCTGGCCCGCTTGTAATTGCCGTCAGGTTGCAGTATCCAGGCCTGGGTATTGTCTGAAAGATAATTCAACAAACCGAAGTTCATAATTTGATCACGCGGGCGCTTTTCATCAATCGGGAAACAGACTTCCACGCGATTGAATAAATTTCGCGGCATCCAGTCCGCACTGGAGCAGAACAGCAGTTCCTCCCCACCATGATAAAAATAAAAGACGCGGGTATGTTCGAGGAACCGGCCGATGATAGAGCGCACACTGATGTTTTCCGAAACACCCTTGATGCCGGGGCGTAGACAACAGACACCCCGCACAACCAGATCAATCTTCACACCCGCCTGTGACGCCTCATACAGGGACCGGATAAACTCCGGTTCCACCAGTGCATTCATCTTGGCAATGATACGGGCCTGTTTACCGTCTCTGGCGTTCTTCGTCTCGGCACGAACATATTCCAGTAATGCCTTGTGCAATGTGAACGGGGATTGCAGCAGTTTTTTCATCTTGGTCGCCCGGCCCAGACCGGTGAGCTGATGAAATATTTTATTTACGTCTTCACCTACGGCCTGATCAGCGGTCAGCAGTCCATAATCTGTATATAACCTGGCCGTACGTGCATGATAATTGCCTGTACCGAGATGAACATAGCGCCGCAACTGCCTGCCTTCACGCCGCACTACCATGATCATCTTGGCATGGGTCTTATACCCGACCACCCCGTAGACGACATGGGCGCCGGCTTCTTGCAGATCACTCGCCAGTTCGATATTGGCTTCTTCATCAAAGCGGGCCATCAGTTCAATCACGACCGTGACTTCCTTGCCGGACCGCGCCGCATCCTTCAATGCATCAACGATGACTGAATCAGTACCGGTACGGTAAAGTGTCTGCTTGATGGAAAGCACGGTGGGATCTGCCGCAGCCTGCCGCAGAAAATCGATGACCGGGACAAACGACTGGAAAGGGTGGTGCAAGAGAATATCACCGTTATGCAGGATCTCAAAAATATTGGTCTGCTTGAGCAGCCGGGGCGGCATATCGGGGACAAACCCCGGATAAACAAGATCCGGACTGTCAACCAGTTCTTGTATCTCAAGCAGCCGGTTTAAATTGACCGGGCCATTGACCTTGTATAAATCCTGATTATTCAGATTGAACTGCTGCAAAAGGAAATTGGCGATCTCTTTCGTGCAGTTGTCCGCTACTTCCAGCCGTACCGCATCGTTGAACCTGCGTGATGGCAGTTCGCCTTCAAGCGCCCGCACCAGGTCATCTATTTCTTCATCATCCACAAACAGTTCGCTGTTGCGCGTCACCCGGAACTGGTAACAACCGGTGGCCTTCATGCCGGGGAACAGATCACCAACATGGGCATGTATGATGGAGGACAGTAAAACAAAATCATGGGGGCCCGAAGTCCGGTCCCTGGGTATGTGAATTATCCTGGGCAGGGAACGTGGCGCCTGGACGATGGCCAGCCCGCTGTCACGGCCAAAGGCGTCCTTCCCTTCAAGGGATATAATAAAATACAGGTTCTTGTTCAGGACTTTCGGGAAAGGATGCGACGGGTCCAGTCCAATCGGGCTGAGCACCGGCAGCAATTCGCGGTTGAAATACCGCTTTATCCAGCGTGTATGTTTTGGTTTCCAGTTGGCCCTGCGGATAATACGGATTTTTTCCCTGGCGAGTTCCGGGATCAATACATCATTCAATAATTTGTACTGCTCGTTGACCAGTTCGCGGCTTGCTTCGCTGATACGCTTCAGTAATTCCACCGGGGTCATATTGTCAGAACCGGTTTGTACCGAACCGTACTTCACCTGTTCCTTCAAACCTGCTACACGGATCTCGAAGAATTCATCCAGGTTAGTGCTGGAGATACACAGAAAGCGCAGACGCTCCAGCAGGGGAACGGATTTGTCCTGGGCCTGCTCCAGTACCCTTCGGTTAAACTCAAGCAGACTGAGTTCCCTGTTGATATAGAGTTCCGGATGTTTAAGATTCAGTTCATTCACAAAATTTACTTCAATATTTTTGACTGAACCAGTATTGCAAAAGCCCCGAAAATCAGGGCAATACAGATCAGTAATAGATGATTATAAAATATTAATTACTTCTTGCTTTCGGAAATTTCTTTCTCCATTTGTTCAATGCTGATATGGCGGACATCCTTACCTTCCACAAAATAGATCACATATTCACAGATGTTACGCGCATGATCAGCAATGCGTTCCAGCGCCCGTGCCGTCCAGACGACATCAATGGTGCCTGAAATATTGCGTGGATCTTCCATCATATAGGTAATCAACTGGCGTAAAATTGCCACATACATCTCATCTGACCTCGGCTCATCACTGGCCACCTTCAATGCGGCCTGGGTATCCATACGGGCAAAGGCATCCAGTGCATCATGTACCATCTTGCGGGCATGATTACCCAAGGCACTGATTCCGACGTAATAGGATTTTGGCCCTTGTTTTTCAATCAGCTCTATCGCCATTTTGGCAATCTTCTCTGATTCATCACCGATTCGTTCCAAATCGGTGATGGTTTTGATCACCGCCATGACCAGGCGCAGGTCACCGGCAGCCGGCTGGCGCCGGGCAAGGATCTTGGTGCAGTCTTCATCAATGGAAACTTCAAGTGCATTCACCTGGGGCTCATTGCGGACAACAAGCTGTGCAAATTCCACCTCGAATTCCGTCAGGGCCCTGAGTGCATTGATCAATTGTTGCTCAACCAGACCGCCCATGGCCAGAACACGTTCACGGATATTCTCCAGCTCATTATCAAACTGCTTGGAAATGTGTTGTGTACCTACACTGGTCGTCATATTTAGTATCTCCAGAATATGTATATTAGCCGTAACGTCCGGTAATGTAATCTTCAGTCATTTTCATTTTCGGGTTAGTGAACAGTGTATTTGTGTCTGAATACTCAATTAATTCCCCGATATACATATAGGCAGTGTAATCCGATACACGGGCCGCTTGTTGCATGTTATGCGTTACAATCACTATAGTGTATTTAGACTTCAATTCGTAAATGAGTTCTTCGATTTTCAGAGTAGAAATCGGATCAAGTGCCGAAGCGGGTTCGTCCAGTAACATAACTTCAGGCTCAATCGCAATCGCCCTGGCAATCACCAGGCGTTGTTGCTGGCCACCGGAAAGTCCAAGCGCATTATCATGCAATCGATCTGCGACCTCATCCCACAGGGCTGCATTCCTGAGTGATTTTTCTACGGCCATATCCAGGGTACGCCGGCTTTTGACACCCTGAATCCGCAATCCGTAAGCCACGTTCTCATAGATAGACTTCGGAAACGGATTGGGTTTCTGGAATACCATACCCACCCGGCGTCGTAATTCAGCAATATTGATTTGATTTTCGTTGATATCCTGTTCGTGCAATTTGATATTGCCTTCAATTCTGACATTGTCGATCAGATCATTCATGCGGTTAAAACAACGTAACAGGGTAGATTTGCCGCAGCCACTAGGGCCAATAAATGCCGTGACGCGTTTTTCCGGAATATCAAGATTAATGTTTTTCAAAGCCTGCTTGTCGCTGTAATACAGATTAAAATCTCTGATGCTCAGGCATATTTTTTCTTCAGCCAGATGGTATTGATCACGGGCACGTACGACGGATCCCAGATCCATGGCATGTGTGGGTGTATTCGGATCGTTCACTACGTTCTCTCCACGGGAATGTTCCGCTGTTGTACGGTGTTCAGAATCAGTGTTGCTCTGCTGCACGGTATTTCTCTCTTAGCCTATTACGAATTCGTATGGCTGTCAGGTTTAAAATAATAATAATTAAAACGAGCAACAGGGCCGTAGCATATACCAGCGGTCTTGCAGCCTCGACATTGGGGCTCTGGAAACCAACATCATAAATATGAAAGCCGAGATGCATGAATTTCCGGTCCAGATGCAAAAACGGATAGTTGGCATCAAGCGGCAGGGTTGGCGCGAGTTTAACCACACCCACCAGCATCAGGGGTGCAACCTCACCGGCCGCACGGGCGATCGCCAGAATCAAACCGGTAATCATCGCGGATGCGGTCATCGGTAATACGGTACGCCATAATGTCTCGGCCTTGGTCGCGCCCAGTGCGAGGCTGCCCTCACGGATCGCCCGGGGTACCCGTGACAAACCCTCTTCCGTGGCGACAATGACCACCGGCACGGTCAATATGGCCAGGGTAATGGATGCCCACATCAACCCGGGAGTGCCAAAGGTGGGTGCCGGTAATTTCTCGGGGAAAAATAATTGATCAATGGAACCGCCCAGAAAATAAACAAAGAAGCCCAGACCAAATACGCCATAAACGATGGAAGGAACACCGGCCAGATTGTTCACCGCGATGCGGATTATGCGGGTCATGACGCCCTGTTTGGCATACTCATGTAAATATACCGCAGCAACGACACCAAAGGGTGTCACGATGACCGCCATGATCATCACCATCAATACCGTTCCGAATATTGCCGGGAAAATGCCGCCTTCAGTATTGGCTTCACGTGGTTCATCACTGACAAATTCCCACAGCTTGATGAAGTAAAACCGTATTTTCTGAAATACTGACATGCTGTTGGGACGATAGGCACGAACTACCCTGGATAACGGCACAGTAAGTTCCTTGCCATCAGCAATCCGGGCAATAAAGCTGTACTGATTGAGGGACTGATACAGAGACTTTAATTGCACGGTGAGGTCGTTATATTGTTCCTGCAAATTATTGCGTTGTTCTGTAATTTGCTGGTGTTTATCGGGATCATTGTCTCCCTTCAGTATCAGGCCTTTTTTCCGGATCCGTAATTCTTCCATCTGATAATTGATGGCGCCAATACGGTGTTTCTCGATGTGCCGGATCTCATCGAATATCTCACCAGAGTGGTCGATGAGCTGCTGTAACTGTGTCCAATGATTTTCTTTACTCGAAATATCCTGTCCATCCATTTTAATGCCCGCCAGATATCCATAAAGATTTCCCCACTCACGGCGTTCTACCACCATCAGTTCGTCAGGGTAATGTCGTTCCTGCATTCCTGACTGGTCAACCCAGCGGAAATCCAGACCCAGATGATCGCGATTTCCGGTTTTGATCAGATAGCGCCGGAAGGTCCGGGCAGCGTCCTGGTCTGCATGATGGGTAATATGGGATTCTGTTGTGCTTTCCTGATCGACAATCTCACCGATGATGTGTGTCAGTGACCCATCCTGCTGGAGATATTCAAATGCAAGCACATCCGCCGGCCAGAAGTGGGCCAGTCCGCGTACCGCGATCAGTGCGATCAATCCAACCACCATAATCAACGAAATGCTGACAGCTCCGGCGTTCAACCAGATATACGGTGCGCCGCTGGCCAGCCATGGTCGTAACGATAAGTTCATCAGAGATTACTGTATTTGGTGCGGAGCCGTTGTCTGACTATTTCCGCAATGGTGTTGAACAGAAAGGTTGCTGCAAACAATACCAGTCCGGCCAGAAACAGAATACGGTAGTGGGTGCTGCTCACCTCGGACTCAGGCATTTCAACGGCAATGTTGGCAGACAAGGCGCGAAATCCCTGGAAAATATTCATATCCATAATCGCGGTATTGCCGGTCGCCATGACGACAATCATGGTTTCGCCGACAGCACGGCCAAAACCAATCATTATTGCAGAGAATATTCCGGGGCTCGCAGTCAATAACACCACCCCCATCATGGTTTGCCAGGGTGTGGCGCCCAGTGCGAGTGAGCCGGTAGTCAGTTGTTTGGGGACACCGTAGATCGCGTCCTCGCTGATGGAAAAAATCGTGGGAATCACGGCAAACCCCATGGCGATACCCACCACCAGGGAATTGCGCTGATCGAAAGTGATGCCCGCTACGTTGGTTAGCCAGAGCGGCATGTTGCCTGCGAAAAAGAGATTTTCAACAGGCCGGCCGAGTGCGATAGCTGCCACACCTGCAAGTAAAATAATCGGTATTAAAATGGCTGCTTCCCAGCCTTCAGGAATGTACTGGCGCATCCGCTTTGGCAGGAACTGCCAGAGATAGGCACTGATCAGCATGGTCACGGGCAGTAGCAACATTAACATCAACACACCGGGCAGGTTTTTTTCTATGAACGGCGCCAGCCAGAGTCCCGCCAGAAATCCAAGGATCACTGTGGGCAAGGCACCCATCATTTCGATAGTGGGTTTCACATAGGCGCGCATCCGTGCGTTCATGAAATACGCCGTGTAGATCGCGCCCAGGATAGCCAACGGGATGGAAAACAGCATCGCATACAATGCTGCCTTGAGCGTACCGAATGCCAGCGGAGTGAGACTGAATTTGGGTTCAAAATCATTCGAGGCAGATGAAGACTGCCAGATATATTCCGGTTGTTGCCGGCTTTCGTACCAGACCTTGCCCCAAATCGATCGCCACGAGATCTCCGGATGCTCATTTTCCACCTGCCAGAATTGCAATTGCTGACTAGAATCTTCGACCAGCATTGCATTGCCGCGTGGATCAACCGCAACGAATGTCAGGGGTTCTTCGCTTATCCTCTGTTTTTTAACGGTTCGATGTGCTGTGGTGTGGTAAATGCCGATATATCCCTGTTTATCAATGGCAGTAAATCCCTTGCGTGAATAATCGGGGGCCATAGTTACGACAGGGGCCTTCAAAGATCTGAAATTGCGGATATTCTGCAAGGTATAATTATTTTCCTGATCACGGACCGGGAACCACTGAGTGATCGTGCCGCGCGAGTCCCCCACCAGGATAGAGATTCCACCAGCCAGGAATTCCAGGCTGGTAATTACTGTCCCATCCGGAACAGCATGTACCTTTTGCACCAGTCTGGGTGCAGTCTTGTTGCTGATATCGAAATAACTGATGTTTCCACGGTTGTCCGCAACATAAAGCTCCCTTTGTTCAATATCCATGACCATTTTTATCACCGGATTTTCCATGGTAATGGTTGCATCAACACGCTGTACGGTTGTTTCATCACTGATCAACGATGTTTCCTTACTGAACGTTGAGAGACGGATAATGACATCCGCAACCGCGGCAGCGATGGATACCTGATTATCTTCAGCCTGGGCAGCAATGAGCCGGATTGGATTTTTGTTGACGTCCATAACTACAGGCTTGTTTTCCAGTGGATATTCAACTGCCGGGGTAATCAGACGTACATCATTTGGATATGTCACCCGGTAACGATGCTGCACCAACAGGACAGTGCCTTTCCCGGTTGCAAACGCCAGTAGTCCCTGCGTCGGGTCACCGGCAGAAAATGCAGTTATGTCATCCTGGTGTGCCTCAAACAAATTAACACTTTTGATTAATGTCCCCTCGGCAGTTTTAAAAAAATACAGATCACCCGATTCGCTCGCACGCAACCCGATCTCATGTTGCTCTTCAATTGCGTAATAAACCGTACTTTCTTCAGGATTGCCCGGCAAATCGTACTGCACCAGGACCTCAATATGAGCAGGCCGAAACATCGGCAGAACCACATACAATAAATAGAATGCAATCAGGATAATGGCTATCAGGACACTGATACCGCCGAGTGCCATGAGATGACGTGCGGCCCTGTCCTTGATACCCCGCCAGCGCCGATAGGACACGGCTGCGGGCGCATTAAAATCCGGTAACAGGGATGGCCTGGAAGTGAGTTCAGACATAACCCGCAGTGTAGAGAGTAATTATGACAATTCTGTTAAACCACGATGGAATATGTTGTTTAATAAAAAAATGCCCCGCAATAGCGGGGCATCAGGCTGACAGGGTACAGCGGGGTTAAGGACTATTCCCCGGCAGCGACATCCGTACCGTTGATTTTTACAAGTTCCTTCCCGGCAACCGTGGATGATATTGGAATATAACCATCTTTTACCACCACAATTTGTCCTGCTTTGGACAGTATCATCCTGATAAATTCGCTCTCCAGCGGGGGCAACGGTTTGTTGGGTGCCTTGTTGACATAAACATACAGGAAACGGCCCAGCGGGTATTTGCCGGAAACGGCATTTTCTGCGGTAGCTTCGATGTAATTTTCGCTATCCTTTGCCAGTGGTAATGCGCGGATTCCGGAAGTCTTGTATCCGATACCGGAATAACCGATACCGTTAATTGATTTGGTCACGCCCTGGACCACCGAGGCGGAGCCCGGCTGCTCGTTCACGGAGTTCCTGAAATCCCCTTTACACAGCGCGACTTCCTTGAAGTAACCATAGGTGCCGGATACCGAGTTACGGCCATACAATTGTATCGGGCTACCGGCCAACTGACCGGTCAGGCCGAGTTGTCCCCAGGTGGTCAAATCTTCGGAGTATCCACACTTGCGGGTTGCTGAAAAAATCGCATCGACCTGCGCAAGATTAAGGCCCTTGATGGGATTGTCCTTGTTCACAAACACCGCCAACGCATCGATCGCGACCTTGATTTGGGTCGGTTTATAGCCGTACTTTGCTTCAAATGCGGCGATTTCTTCACCCTTCATAGCCCGGCTCATCGGGCCGAAATTTGAAGTGCCCTCGGTCAGTGCCGGAGGCGCAGTTGAAGATCCGGCGGCCTGAATCTGGATATTTACATTGGGATACAGACGCTTGAACTCCTCTGCCCACAAGGTCATCAGGTTCGCCAAGGTATCGGAACCGACACTGTTGATATTACCGTCAACACCACTGGCAACAGCATAGTCCGGCAAGGTTGGGTCGACCTTGTCATTGGCCAATGCCGGGGTAAATACTGCGGCAACCAGTAGCAAGCGCGCGCTTAAATTCATCAGTTTCTTCATCACAGGTTCTCCAGACAGGGTTAAATGAATCTTGAATTATTCTGGCGCGGATTCTGAGGGAAGGAGATGACAGGCAAATGAAATCAATATGACATTTTCAAGACAGGCCTTGAAGTAGATTCTGAGGTGGCCCTGATCAGGCTGAACGACTGCTGTCAACCGGCTGATTTTTGTAAACTATAATCCGGTCGGGGAAATCACAGCGGAAGGTACTGCCTTTGCCGACAAAGCTGTCGATATGCAATTTTCCACCATGATGGGCAAGTACATGTTTGACAATAGCAAGACCCAGTCCTGTGCCACCCTTGTCACGTGACCGTCCCCGATCCACCCGATAGAAACGTTCAGTGATTCTGGGGACATGTTCGGGGGCAATACCTTCTCCATTATCCGTAACTTCAAAATGCGCGCCATCAGCATCTGCATACCAGCGAATTTTAATGATCCCGTGCTCGGGTGTGTGCTGGACCGCGTTGAATACCAGGTTGGAAAATGCACTGTATAGTTCCCGTTGACTGCCGCGCACACACAGGTCCGGATCCGATTCCAGATAAAAAATATGTTCCATTAACCCGCTCAATCCCTGGGCCTCCTGATAGATACTGGAAAGCAAATCAGGCACCCACACTGTTTCTCCCTCGGTATACTGGCTGGCAGTCTCCAGCTCGGACAATGTCAGCAAGTCCTCGATCAACCGCTGCATCCGGCCTGTTTGTCTGCGCATTTGCTTGATCTGTGCCAATAGTTCAGGCGGCAGCAGACCGGGCTCGTCATCCAAACCTTCGAGATAACCCGAGATAACGGTCAGTGGTGTGCGCAATTCATGTGAGGCATTGGCAATAAAATCCTTACGCATTTGATTATTTCGATAGATGCTGGTGATGTCCCGCGCCACTAATAATTTCTGGTCGCCGCCGTAGGGGACGATTCGAATCTCCAGTATCTGTCTGGAGTTAACCGGGGACTCCAGATGCAACCAGTTACCTGATCGGCCCTGCTCGCTGTTCATGAAATTGTGTAATTCCGGATTACGGATCAGATTAAATATCCTTTGACGGCGGTCCTGTGGCCAACACACTCCGAGATAATCCTTGGCCTTGTCATTGGCCCATTCGATTACACCAGCCTCACCCAATACGACAACTGCATCCGGTAATGACGAGGTTGTATCCTGAAAGCGTTTCAGAAATCCCGATAGTTTCTGGGTTCGTTGTTTGTGCCGTCCCTTCAAAAAATCGATTTCCCGGCATATTGCGTCAATGATACCTGGCAGCTCGGGAGGATTTGTGTCGCTTTTGTTCTGCAACCAGTAATGAACCTGCTGAAGCAGCCGGTAGTTCCAGATGATAAATGCGATCAGGCCTGCCGTCAGACAAACAGTGACCTGGTTCAGCAGCAATCCGAACAGCAGACTGAACAGAAATATACCCGTGAAGCGCCAGAGATCTTCTCTCATACCATCCAGATTTTATCGGGTTGAAAACCGGTATCCTACACTCCGTACTGTCTGGATTAAACGATCAAAACCGAACGGTTCCAGTGTTTTGCGCAGACGCCGTATGTGTACATCCACAGTACGCTCTTCTACATACACATTTTGGCCCCATACATGATCCAGTAACTGGCTACGACTATAGACCCGTTCAGGATGGGTAATGAAAAAATGCAGCAGTTTGAATTCTGTTGGACTGATTTCAATAATCTTGTCTCTGGCGGTAACCCGGTATGTTTCCGGATCCAGAACCAGGCCGTCGATTTCGATAATGCCCAGTTGGCCCTCATTTGAATAACGACGCATTACGGCCCTTAATCTGGCCAGTAACTCCTTGGTGGAAAATGGCTTGGTAATGTAATCGTCTACCCCGGTATCCAGGCCGCGGATCTTATCGTCCTCCTCACCTTTGGCAGTTAACATGATAATCGGTATATTCCGGGTATCGGTATCACTGCGAAGTCGTCGCGCAAAATCGATGCCACTCACACCGGGCAACATCCAGTCCAGCAAAATCAGATCAGGCCGGTCTTTTAGTACAATGGCACGCGCCTGTTCGACATCGGCAGCTTCCTGGCAAACATAGCCTTCCTTCATCAGGGTATAACCCAGCATTTCCCTGATGGCCGCCTCATCTTCGACGATGAGAATTTTGCTTTTCATTTCATTAAAGTTCGCTTCAAGCATGGCCGCTATTTGATAGCAAGAATATTACAGCTTTATGACAAAGACGAACTGTTTTAATTAATTGGCCAGCTACCACAATAACTTAAAGTTAAAACTTTCTATTTGTCACAGAATGATCATTTTAGCTTAACTCATTTGTCATATCCGTGTCATTGAACTGCAACACTCCTTCCTTATCGTTACATCTCCAAAAAATCTGTTTGTTTAAGGCGTCTTTGCTCGCCGATGGGGGCAGGATTTTTTAAATTTTTAAACCTAATTTTTCTCATTAAATATTAAGGAGAACGGCTGTGTTAATCAAAACACATTTTAGAAACCAGATAAAAACGATATGCGGGGCTGTCATCTTCGGGTGCTTCGCTGCATTGGCAACACCAGCCATGGCAGCAAACGAAGCCATGCTGGATCTCATCGATATCATGGAAAGAAAGGGGACTCTCACAAAAGAAGAGTCAGAGTTATTACGAAACGCCACCAGGGCAGATGGTGAGAAAACCGAGTCTGTTGCAAGCGAAGCGAAAGAGGCTGCCAAGAAAGAAGTGCAGGCTGCTACAAAAGATTTACCGAAAATTGAAACTGCAGGCAAGCTCAAGGTCACTTCTCAGGATGGTGATTTTTCCTGGGGGTTGATTGGACGTGTCATGGCGGACTACAATCTGGTCGATTCTGATATCAACAAGATCGGCAATGACGCATTCATTCGACGTGCCCGCCTAGGCATGGAGGGTGCCATGTGGAAACACTGGATCTGGAAACTGGAAATGGACTTTGCCGAAGATTCACTCTCAACCAAGGATGCTTTTATTGGTTACAAATCTGGTAACTGGTGGATCAAAACCGGTCAGTCACACATTCCTTACGGGCTGAGTACTATATCAAGCTCGAAATACATGACCTTCATCGAGCGCCCGTTACTGGCGGATGGTCCACTGCAACCCTCACGCAGTCTTGGTGTGGCCGGTTTCATGCATGATCCGAACGGCGTACGCTGGACCCTTCATGCCGGTATTTTCGGTGGTGCAGTAGGTAGTGGTGGTGCAGGTGCCACAGATGAATTCAATGTGGCCGCCCGTGGTACTTTCGTACCATTCATGCAGGACAAAAACCATCTGGCATCCATCGGCGCTGGCGTCTGGTACCGTAACGCACTTGACAAGGCAACCACTATCGCACAACGGCCAGGTGTCTTTCGCTCAGGTGACAGCACCTTTCAGCGTGTCGCTTTTGGCACCGGTGATGTCGATAGCCTCGGCTTCAATATCGAGGGCTTGGCCGTTATGGGTCCGTTTGGCCTCAAGGCCGAATACAGCCGTCTGAATGTAGATTCACCGGCTGGTGATGTCGACCTCGACGGCTACTACGGCGAAGCCAGCTGGTTTATGACTGGCGAATCCCTGAACTATGACACCAAAAAAGCCCAGTTCGGCAGTGTTTCACCCAAAGGCGTAGTTGGTAAAGGTGGTGTTGGTGCCTGGCAGGTAGCTGTACGTTATGATGTCCTTGATTTATCAGAAGGCGATATTATCGGTTCTGATGGTGAGGGAACATTCGGCGGGGAACAACATGTGATTACAGCCGGGCTGAACTGGTATGTGAACAAGAACATGCGGTTTATGCTTGACTATGTGCATCTGACCAAGATGGATCGTCCCGGCAGTATATGGGACAACGACGAGCCACATGGTATTACCTTACGCAGTCAGGTTCATTGGTAAAAGATAATTTATAAGTGTATTTTCCTCCTGAAAAACCCCGCTCCGGCGGGGTTTTTTATTTTTCAGGAATTATTCTTACCCCGTTTAGATGAATCAATGCCATATAAAATTACCTTTTTCAGGCGATTTTCTTTTTCTCAACATTGATTATGATAAACGGCGTGCATATACATGCACAGGAATACTGGAATAACTAATCAACAAATAAGGAGATCCATATGGATATTCTCAAAAAACTGCTGTTAATTACCTTGCTGACCTTCTCTTTCTCTCTCTACGCCGGCGAACCCGTCAACATCAACACTGCTGACAAGGCGGCACTGATGTCAGGGATCAAGGGTGTGGGAGAAAAACGTGCTGATGCCATCATTGCATGGCGTGATCAGAATGGCCCTTTCAAATCTGTTGATGATCTGGCCAGCGTCACGGGCATAGGCGATGCTATTGTTGAAGAAAACCGCACCAACCTCACAACAGGCGAACCGCAGTAACACATCTCCCCTGAATAACAAGGCCTTCATTAACCTGAAGGCCTTGTTCATTCAATAGTTTTCCCTTCATAACTTGTTCATGCGGTCTGCGCTGCGGTATGCTTGCGCCCTTCATAAACAAACTTTTTACTCCATGAACAACCGTTACGACCCCGCAAGCATCGAACCGGACTTGCAGCAGCGCTGGGAAGAGAACCGGGCTTTCCTGGCAACTGAAGATCCGGCCAGGGAAAAATTTTATTGCCTGTCCATGTTCCCCTATCCAAGCGGCAAACTGCATATGGGACATGTGCGTAATTACACTATTGGTGATGTCATCAGCCGCTATCAGCGCATGCAGGGCAAGAATGTGCTGCAACCCATGGGCTGGGATGCCTTCGGCCTGCCTGCAGAAAATGCGGCAATCAGCAATCAGGTCCCGCCAGCAAAATGGACTTACGACAATATTGCCTATATGAAAATGCAATTAAAATCGCTTGGTTTTGCGATTGACTGGAGCAGGGAACTCGCCACTTGCGATCCAGAATATTACAAATGGAACCAGTGGTTCTTCCTGCGCATGCTGGGAAAAGGTATTGCTTACAAAAAGACCCAGGTGGTGAACTGGGACCCTGTGGACCAAACCGTCCTTGCCAACGAACAGGTCATCGATGGCCGGGGCTGGCGCACCGGTACCATCGTCGAAAAACGTGAAATCCCGGGATACTATCTGGGAATTACGCAATATAACGAGGAACTGCTGGCCGATCTCGATAAATTATCCGGCTGGCCGGAACGCGTAAAAACCATGCAGTCCAACTGGATCGGCAAAAGTTATGGTGTGCATTTTGCCTTTCCGTACGAACTCGATGGCAAGCAGGAATTATTATGGGTCTTCACCACGCGCGCCGACACCATCATGGGTGTGACTTATTGTGCTGTTGCAGCTGAACATCCATTGGCAACTTATGCAGCGAGTAAAAATCCCAGGATTGCCGAATTTGTAGAAGAGTGCAAACGCGGCAGTATGATGGAAGCGGATCTGGCCACCATGGAAAAGAAAGGCATGCCCACCGGGATCTTTGTGACTCACCCGCTGACTGATGAAAAAATCGAAGTCTGGGTCGCCAACTATGTATTGATGGGCTATGGCGAAGGAGCTGTCATGGCTGTGCCTGCACATGATGAACGTGATTTTCATTTTGCCCGGCAATATCAATTACAAATAAAACAGGTGATCGCGGTCAACGGCAAGAAATTTTCAACCGATAACTGGCAAGACTGGTATGCAGATAAAGAAAATGGCTGCTGTATTAACTCCGGCAATTATGACGAATTGAATTATGCAGCAGCAATCAATGCAATTGCAGATGATCTCAATGAAAAGAAACTGGGTGAGAAACAGGTCCAATGGCGTTTGCGCGACTGGGGTATCTCACGCCAGCGTTACTGGGGCTGCCCGATCCCGATTATACATTGTGAACACTGCGGTGATGTGCCGGTACCGGATGATCAACTGCCGGTCGTGTTACCGGAGGATTGCGTGCCGGACGGTGCCGGCAACCCGCTCAACAAGCGTGCTGATTTCATCAACTGCCTGTGCCCGAAATGCGGCAAACCTGCAAAACGTGAGACAGACACCATGGACACTTTCGTGGATTCCTCCTGGTATTACGCACGCTATTGTTCCAATAATAATAAAAACAAAATGGTGGATGAACGCGTCAACTACTGGATGCCGGTCGATCAATACATTGGTGGTATTGAACATGCGATACTGCACCTGCTTTATTCACGCTTCTGGAGCAAGGTTATGCGTGATCTGGGCCTCGTAAACTATGACGAGCCTTTTGAAAAGTTGCTGACCCAAGGCATGGTGCTCAACGAGATCTTCTACCGTAAACCGGAGAGCGGTCGCATTGTCTATTTCAATCCGGCTGATGTTGAAATCCAGATTGATGCCAAAGGCCAGCGCACTGGTGCGATCCTGAAAAGCGATGGCAAACCGGTTGAGTCCGGCGGTATCGGCACCATGTCCAAATCCCGGAACAACGGTGTAGACCCACAGGCATTAATCGAGAAATATGGCGCGGATACCGCCCGTTTGTTCATGATGTTTGCCGCACCGCCGGAACAGACGCTGGAGTGGTCTGACTCTGGCGTAGAAGGCGCATACCGGTTTTTGAAACGGTTATGGAAGTTCGCACATGAACATCATCAGCATATATCAACAGGATTGCAGGGTTCAGGAAAAGTTAACTTCAATCAAGCTCACCCGGACATAAAAAACACGCGTCGAATTATCCACAGTCTTCTGGAACAGGCGAATCGTGATTTTTCAAAATTCCAGTTCAACACGGTTGCATCCGCAGGTATGAAATTATTAAATACACTGGAAGGAATATCCGGTGCGGCGAATCCGGATACGCCCAAGAACGGTGCCCATGAGGCTATGGCTATAAATGTTGCTTACACAGAAGGGTTTTCCGTACTATTAAGATTATTGTCTCCCATTACTCCTCATATCAGTGACTACCTCTGGCGTGAACTGGGCTATGGAGACGACATCCTCAAGGCCCCGTGGCCGGAACCGGACGAGCAGGCACTGCGACAGGATGTAGTCGAACTGGTAGTCCAGGTCAATGGCAAGGTGAGGGCACATATCACGGTTCCGGCCCATGCCGGGCAGCCTGAAATAGAACAGATTGCCCTGGCAGATGATAATATAAAGCGCTTTGCAACACCGGGTAACATCAGAAAAATCGTACTGGTCCCTGGCCGGCTGGTGAATATTGTCGTTTCGTAATAAGCTACCTACATTAAATAATTACCATATATGTCCTTTACCAGGTAAAGAAATATGAATTTACGGCATAGCCTGTTTTTACTGAGCCTGATCTCGCTTTGTGCCTGCGGGTTTGAATTACGCGGTTCCAATCTTGAATCCCTGCAGCAATCGAAGGTTTACGTAAATTCCAGCGGCGCCAATCCCCTCGCAAGGGAAATCAGGGAACAATTGAAATTTGCCGATGTGCCAATTGCCAGGACAGCCACTGAAGCAGATTATGTTGTGGATGTTGGCAATGAAAATTTTGAACGCAAGGTGTTGAGTATTTCCGGTGAGACCGGGAAGGTTGAAGAATTCGAAATATTGTACCATGCCTACTTTTCGGTAACGGGCCCCGGTGGCAAAACTCTCGTAAAGTCCGAGCCCATCACTGGACAGCGGGATTTTGTCTTCGTTGATGATGCTGTACTCGGTAAATCTGACGAAGAAAACAAGCTGCGTGAAGAAATGCGGCGGCAATCGGCAACCAGTGTTTTGAGAAGGTTAAAGACCCTCACTCAATAATCAAGCATGCGCCTCAGGGCCGAACAACTCGCAGCAAACCTTAAAAAATCCGGACTGGCGCCGATCTATCTGATCAGCGGCGATGAACCGCTGCAAGTGATGGAATGCGCGGATACGATACGTCATCATGCCCGGCAGCAGGGTTTTGCAGAACGGATTGTCTTTGATGTGGCGGGCGGATTTGACTGGAGTTCACTGCTGAGTGAAGTTGCAACGATCTCGCTGTTCTCCTCGAAACGACTGCTTGAATTACGTATGGGTAGCGCAAAACCCGGCAAGGAAGGCGGCAGTATACTGACAAAATATGCAGTAAATACATCAATAGATAATGTATTGATCATCACTGCGGAACGCCTCGACAAACAGGCACAACAAACCAAATGGTATGGTGCACTCGATAAGGCCGGGATCACGGTCCAGATCAGGCCGGTGGAAGCAGGACAATTGCCGGACTGGATTAAACAGCGGGTTGCGATGCAGGGCAAACAGATAGGCATCGCCGCAGCAACCCTCGTTGCGGATCGTATCGAAGGCAATTTGCTCGCTGCAAAACAGGAAATAGATAAATTATGCCTGTTGATTAATAAATCCGAAATTACCACGGATGATGTGCTGGCAGCGGTATCAGATTCCACCCGATTCAATGTATTTGAATTGATTGAGACAGCATTGACTGCCAATACAACAAGAACCATACGCATGTTGAATGGTTTGCGTTGTGAGGGCGTGGAACCCGGTAATATCTACGGGATCCTGATGTGGGAATTAAGGCAGCTGTGCTCCATGGCTTATCTGGTAAAAACCGGGGTTCCTCTTGAAAAGGCATTTACCGAATACCGCATATGGGACAACGGCCGCAAGCAGGCCATAAAAAACTGCTTATGCCGGCACCGTATTGATGACCTGTACCGGTTGTTGCGATTTGCCGTGCAGATAGACAGAAAAATAAAAAGTTCTGACCGGATAATTGTCTGGGATATATTGCAGGCCTTGCTGCTGACTATGACTGGCCACCCAGTCATGAAATATGAATATGAATTTGTCTGATTAAGGTACTGGCCAAAAAATTATTACGGATGGACATCAAACATTATATCTATGAAACCGGGAAGCGGGCGCGTAACGCCGCCCGTATTATGGCGCGTACTGAAACTGCTATTAAAAATGCAGTTCTCGAAAAAATTGCCAACATCATCCTGGATCGGCAACAGTCTTTGCTGGATGCAAACCAGCTCGATATACACACCGCCACAGAAAGTGGCCTGGACATGGCATTACTTGATCGGCTGGAACTGACGCCGGAGCGTATAGATGCTATGGCGGACGGACTGCGGCAAGTTGTAAAACTGGAAGACCCCATCGGCAACATAACTGAAATGAAACAGCAACCCAGCGGTATCAAGGTCGGGCAAATGCGCGTGCCTCTGGGCGTGGTCGGCATCATTTATGAATCCAGGCCCAATGTCACCGCTGATGCCGCCGGGTTATGCCTAAAGTCAGGCAATGCCACGATCCTGCGTGGCGGATCCGAGGCGCTCAATTCCAATCTGGCCATTGCTGCATGCATACACGACGGACTGGTTGCAACAGGACTGCCCGCAGATGCCGTGCAGGTCATTGAAACAACAGATCGTCAAGCGGTTGGAGAGTTGTTACTTCTTTCCGAGTTCGTCGATGTTATTGTTCCACGCGGCGGTAAAAATCTGATCGAACGTGTGAGTGCCGAGGCACGCATGCCGGTCATTAAACACCTGGACGGTGTCTGTCATGTCTATATTGATGACAAGGCTGATCTGGACAAGGCCGTGAAGATTGCCTACAACGCCAAGACCCAGCGCTACGGCACCTGTAATACCATGGAATGCCTGCTCGTTGCAGAAGCTGTTGCTAAACCGGTGCTGGACAAACTCGGCCCCATGTTTGAACAGGCACATGTCGAGATCCGTGGCTGCGAGAAATCACGCAAGATACTTCCCGGTATAAAAGCAGTCACTGAAGAAGATTACCGCACGGAATATCTGGCCCCGATCATGTCATTGCGGATCGTCAAAAATATTGATGAAGCCATGGATCACATTGAAGAATACGGATCGCACCACACCGACTGCATCGTGACCGAAGACAAGGAACGGGCACAGCGTTTCCTGCGTGAAGTGGATTCCAGCTCGGTCATGGTCAATGCCTCGACACGGTTTGCAGATGGATATGAGTACGGTCTCGGTGCGGAGGTCGGGATTAGCACGGACAAATTTCATGCCCGCGGCCCGGTTGGCCTGGAAGGGCTCACATCACAGAAATATGTGGTTATTGGTGACGGCCATATAAGGCAGTGACAAGTTACAAGTGATAAGTCATAAGAATTCTGAAAAAAGTCAGTGTCATCTTTCTCATCAATGTCACTATCATCTTGTGACTTGTAACTTATAACTTATGGCCAGGCCGATAGGCATCCTTGGTGGCACCTTTGATCCGGTTCATCATGGACATCTGCGCATGGCGCTTGAATGTTACGAGCGGCTTAATCTCTGTGAGGTACGATTAATACCGTTGCATACACCGCCACACCGCCATCTGCCGGTCGCCTCACCGGAACAGCGGCTGGCCATGCTGGAACTGGCCGTAAGCAACCTGCAGGGACTGACGGTGGATGATTGTGAACTGCGCAGAAAAAATATTTCCTATACCATCGACACCCTAAAACTAATCCGGCAACAAATTGGTAAGACACCCCTCTGTCTGCTTATCGGTACAGATGCCTTCAAAACCCTTAATTCCTGGCATAACTGGCAGGCCTTACTGGAGCAGACACATATCGTCATTGCAGAGCGGCCCGGCAGCACTGTCAGACCTGAATCGCCCGAATTGGCAGAACTCCTGAAACAACACGGCACCAGTGATATGTCACAATTGCATGAACTGTCATCCGGCAAGATCTACGAAGTATTCATGCCGCTGCTGGATATTTCAGCAACGCAGATACGCGATATTTTCCATGCGAAACACAACCCGGCTTTTTTACTGCCGGGCGAGGTGATCGACTTCATATATACTAATAATATCTATTAAACAGGTTAATACATGACAACAAACCAGCTGAGCAAAATTGTTATTAATGCACTTGAAGAATTAAAGGCTTTTGATATCCAGACCATTGATGTTAAGAAAATCTCTTCTATCACCGATATAATGATCATCGCAAGCGGCAACTCCAACCGGCAAGTCAAGGCACTGGCTGACAAAACCATAGAAGCTGTAAAAAAGAAAAAGATTCAGCCCCTGGGAGCTGAGGGAATACAGCAAGGTGACTGGGCATTGATCGACCTGGGCGATGTTATTGTTCACATCATGCGCCCTGTCATCAGGGAATATTATCAATTGGAAAAACTCTGGTCTGTTGATTCCAGGAAAATCTCAACCCATTAATCATGCGTGTGCATCTTATTGCAGTCGGCAAACGCATGCCCGTCTGGGTCAAGGAAAGTTTCTCTGACTACAATAAACGCCTGCCAGATGAGTTACACCTTAACCTGATTGAAATAACACCTGCAACACGCAGCAAGCACAACCCGGCCTCGAAAAACATCGCTGAAGAAGATAAAAAGATAAGGGCCGCGATTCCGAAACAATCCATGATCATTGCCCTGGATGAAAAGGGTAAACAATTCGACAGTCCATCACTCTCAAAAAAACTGGCATCCTGGTCCCGGCAGGGGCGAGATATAACTTTTGTGATAGGCGGTGCCGACGGGCTTGCCGATGATTTCAAAAAATCCGCAGACATGCTATGGTCATTATCATCTTTGACATTACCACATGCATTGGTGAGAGTCATCGTTGCAGAGCAGATTTACCGTGCGTGGTCTATATTAAATAATCATCCCTACCATCGTGAATAGCCACGACTACTGATGATATTCGCTATTTTATAACTTGTGAATAAAGGGACCTCGAGGGGCCTCGTTATTTTTTTATTATATCGATACCTGTATGGCTCGTTTATTTCCAAAATCAGGGGTAAAGCGAGCCTTGTTTCCGGGTATGATCTGAAAAACTGCGGGACGAGGCGGGTATTATACTGATGTCTTTCCTCGCCGGATTGACGGGCCAATGTTGTGAAACCTTGTATTTCCATGTCTATTCCTTCAGTACGAATTCTGTGTAATAGGATTGATTATATACACGGATAAAATCCAGGTCACCGGGAAATGCGGTTGTTTGTTGTTCCTCCCCGTTTGCCTTGCCGGGTTGTGAGGAAGCGGTAGCGCAAAAATGACAGGATGTCATTTTTAGCTCAAGCTGAGCAGGGATGCGAATTTGAGCGGCGCGTTGGCGCAACGAGCAATACGGGTAGCCGTCAGGCCAAGGCATCCGGGGAAAGTTCTTTTGCCTACTTTTCTTCAAAGAAAAGTAGGTCGCCGCGCAAGGTGAAAACTAATGCCAAGAGAAGTAACACGGGTAATTTACGTAAGAAATCATCTGACTGGATTCCCGCTTTCGCGGGAATGACAAATATAGACTGGATGCTGGCTCTCACCAGCAAATCAAAAACTGGATTCTCGTTTTTGAAGGAATAACGGATAATACTATCCAGATTTTCCGGGATCGTTTATTAAAAATAAAATATGAAAATTTACCTCGCTTCAAAATCCCCCCGCCGTCAGCAATTACTGCAACAAATCGGCCTGCAATTTGAAATCGTTGAGGTTGATATTGACGAACACTGGAACAGTAATGAACATCCACGTGCGTATGTCGAACGGGTGGCACTGGAAAAGGCGCAGGCCGTAAAATCAAAAATCAAAACCGATCAACCTTTCGCCATAATAGGCGCTGATACCTCAGTGGTTTTGGATGACATGGTGATCGGCAAGGCCGGGAACGATGAACAGGCGGTCACCATGCTGTCACAACTTTCCGGGCGCCTGCATTACGTTTATTCATCTGTTGCGATTGTAAGTAACCTGGAAGAAAAAATTAAAACCAGTATCAGTCGCGTCTATTTCAAGCCGTTAAGCAAACCGGAAATCGAAAGTTACTGCAAAACCGGTGAGCCCATCGGCAAGGCCGGCGGTTATGCCATTCAAGGTCACGCTGCGGCATTTGTTGAACGACTGGACGGAAGTTACTCAGGTGTAATGGGTCTGCCACTTTTTGAGACAACAGAATTATTGAATCAACTTAAAAACGGATAGACTTACTGTTTTCTCAAACAATAACCAAAATAATGATCGACGATGTATATGTAGATGGCCGGCCAGTCCGGTGTGCCATCGTCGTTTGAAGGATACCAGAGTTTCCTGTTGATCCAGTGGTTATGATAATGCATGGCACACTGTGGCAGGCGTTCCTCGTCAGGTTTTTCCGTACTGCCTGCTGCTGCCTCCATTTTGAAAAAATCACGCATCACCAGTGGATAGGCATCTTGCAGGTCGGGTTTCTTCTTGTCGAGCATCAGTTCCTGCGTATTGATGTCCTTCCAGAACCCGGTTGATCTTTGTTCCAGCCTTTTCTGTTGCATGAGGCCTTCAGACAGCGCTGCCAGTTTTTCACAAGCATGCTGATGTCCTGCTTCACATTCATGCCGGTAAAAATCTTCCATGCTGACGCCCTGCGGCGGCTCAGCCGCCAGCAAAAACAGCGCAGTGATTATTTTTATAGCAGGCATAAAAAACGCCATATGTGATAGTCATATGGCGCTTATTGTACAGAACGTGATCAGATTAAAGTAGCGGGACTATTAACAATGCGACAATGTTGATGATCTTGATCAACGGATTTATCGCCGGACCAGCGGTATCTTTATACGGATCGCCGACTGTGTCGCCGGTCACGGCTGCTTTGTGTGCCTCGCTGCCTTTTCCGCCATGATTCCCGTCTTCGATATATTTCTTGGCGTTGTCCCAGGCGCCGCCGCCAGCCGTCATGGAAATGGCGACAAAGATACCGGTGATGATGGTGCCCACCAGCAGACCGCCGAGTGCGCGTGCACCGGCGCCTTCGCCCATCAGTGCTTCCATACCAAAAGCAACAATGATCGGTGCCAGCACCGGCAATAGTGAAGGAATAATCATCTCTTTGATCGCAGCCTTGGTCAGCATGTCCACCGCACGTGAATAGTCCGGTTTGGCTGTCCCTTCCATGATGCCTTTGATCTCCTTGAACTGGCGGCGCACTTCAAGCACGACTGAACCTGCAGCCCGGCCGACCGCTTCCATCGCCATGGACGCGAAGAGATAAGGAACCAGACCACCGATGAAGAGACCGATGATCACTGCCGGATCATCCAGACGGAATTCAACCAGTTTGCCCGCAGCTTCCAGACTGTGCGTGAAATCCGCAAACAAAACGAGGGCCGCCAGACCGGCAGAACCGATCGCATAACCTTTGGTGACAGCCTTGGTCGTGTTACCAACGGCATCCAGTGGATCGGTAATGCCACGAATCTCTTTCGGCAGTTTCGCCATTTCGGCGATACCGCCTGCGTTGTCTGTGATCGGCCCGTAGGCATCCAGTGCCACGATAATGCCAGCCATGGACAACATCGAAGTTGCGGCGATGGCAAGACCATACAGACCGGCCAGTTCATAAGCACCGAAGATGCTGGCGCAAACCGCCAGCACTGGTAATGCCGTGGATTTCATGGACACACCCAGACCGGCAATGATGTTGGTTGCGTGGCCTGTAGTGGATGCCTGGGCTATATGTTGCACAGGACCAAAGTGGGTGCTGGTGTAGTATTCAGTAATCCATACCATCGCCGCAGTCAGCGCCAGGCCAATCAGCGCACAACCAAACAACGCTGTACCATCTGTTCCCATCATTCTCACACTGACAAAATAAAACGGGATTGCGGCCAGCACACCGGAGGCGATAAGGCCCTTATAGAGGGCGCCCATAATCGAACCGCCTTCTTTGGCTTTCACAAAAAATGTACCGATAATCGAGGCAATGATGGATATGCCACCCAGTACCAGTGGATATAACAAGGCATTGTCACCCGCGCCTTTCATCATAAGACCGCCAAGCAACATGGTGGCGATCACGGTTACGGCATAGGTTTCAAACAGGTCCGCTGCCATGCCTGCACAATCACCGACATTATCGCCAACATTATCTGCTATCACGGCCGGATTGCGCGGATCATCTTCCGGAATACCGGCTTCCACTTTGCCGACCAGATCGGCGCCCACATCAGCACCTTTGGTAAATATGCCGCCGCCCAACCGGGCAAAAATCGAAATCAGTGAACTACCGAAGGCCAGACCTACCAATGCATGCAGTGCATGATCAGTGGATAGCCCCAGCTGCAATAATATTGTGTAGTAACCGGCAACCCCGATCAAACCAAGGCCGACCACCAACATGCCGGTGATCGCACCGCCACGGAAGGCGATCTGTAATGCAGCATTAAGACCATTTTTTGCTGCTTCGGCAGTACGCAGATTGGCACGTACTGAAATATTCATGCCGATGTACCCGGCTGCACCGGAGAGTACCGCACCGATCAGGAATCCAAACGCTGTGTACCAGTTAAGAGCAAAACCCAGTGCCAGAAACAGCACACCTCCGGCCATACTGATGGTGGTGTATTGCCGGTTAAGGTAGGCAGAAGCGCCCTGTTGAATCGCAGCGGCAATCTCGCGCATGCGTTCGTTGCCTTGTGGTTGCGCCAGGATCCAGCGCACCGACCAGACACCATATACAATCGCGAGTACTCCACAGAGCAAGGCAAAACCTAAAGCCGTCATTTGAATTTCTCCCGTGAGCTTGACATCGAAACGATAAAATTATGGGGCTTTCAAGCCCCACTTATTATTGAATATCTGTTAAATAGGGTGCAATTGTACTTTGATAAGCGCCCGGAGCAAAGCCCGTGTAAAGCATTAAAGTTTGAATTCTGTCTTCAGTTTCTTTTTCACCGGTTTGTTTTTCAGCGTGACATATTCAGGCAATCCCTTTTTATAAGGCGGGTAAGCCTCACCTACAATCAACGGTGCAAGATAGCGACGGCATGCAGCAGTAATACCGTAACCATCTTTAGTGATGTAATTTCGCGGTAACATTTTTTCATGATTCGCTACATCACTGAGATCCGCCATACCAATCTTCCATCGGTAAGGCTGATTTGATGTGCGCACTATCGCGGGCATTACGGCATTGTGGCCCTTGATTGCAAACTCTACTGCCGCTTTGCCGACGGCATAGGCCTGCTCCACGTCAACTTTGGATGCGATATGCCGCGCGGAACGTTGCAGATAATCCGCAACAGCATAATGATATTTATAACCGAGTTTTGATTTAACCAGCTGGGCGATCTCAACTGCAACACCTCCCAGTTGTGTATGGCCAAAAGCATCCCGTGTACCGGCCTCGGCGAGAAACTTCCCTTCCGCATTGCGTACACCTTCCGACACCGCGATCACACAGAAATCATATTTTTCAACGCTCTCTTTCACCTTCATGAGAAATTTTTCTTCATCAAAGGCGACCTCTGGAAACAGGATCACATGCGGTGGATCTCCGGGTTTCTCACCAGCCAGTCCAGCCGCTGCCGCGATCCAGCCGGCATGGCGGCCCATGACTTCCAGGATAAATACCTTGGTTGATGTGCGCGACATGGACATGACATCCAGCGCAGCCTCCCGGATCGAAACGGCAATGTATTTTGCGACTGATCCGAAACCCGGACATTGATCAGTGATGGGAAGATCGTTATCCACTGTCTTGGGTACATGGATGGCCTGGATGGGGAAACCCATCGTTTCCGATAACTGCGACACCTTGAGGCAGGTGTCGGCGGAATCACCACCGCCGTTATAGAAAAAATAACCGATGTTATGCGCTTTGAAGACCTCAATCAGGCGCTCGAATTCAGCACGGTGCTTGTCCACACCTTTCAGCTTGTAGCGGCAGGAACCAAAGGCACCGCCCGGCGTATGTTTAAGTGCCCGGATAGCGGCGGGGGTCTCCAGACTGGTATCGATCAGGTCCTCGGTCAGTGCGCCGATAATACCATTACGCCCGGCGTAGACCTTGCCAATCCGGGTTTTGTGTTTCCGTGCTGTTTCCAGAACACCGCAGGCTGAGGCATTGATGACAGCGGTAACCCCCCCAGATTGCGCGTAAAATGCATTTTTAATGGTCCTCATCAATTTATTGTCTCCGAATCAAAAAATTTAAAATTCGTAACTGATTGCTTATGATAAGCTTTCAATGATATTAGAATTTTCAATATCCGTATGACCCTGACCAACACTGAGTGTGGCGGAACTAGCTAAAGCTGAATCGACTCTCAATATATCTGTAAAATTTTATATAGGCCAGATTTGTGAAGTTCCTGATATACATTCTACTAACACTGACATTTGCCGCACAAAATGTCCCGGCCGGCACGACTCAAAACCTGCCGGATATGGGAGATTCAGCTGGCGGAGTTGTTACGCCTGAATTCGAGCGCCGTCTCGGCCAGGCCGTCATGCGGCAGGTGCGGCAATCCGCTGATGTCATTACCGACCCGGAAATGGAGTCCTATATCCAGTCTATCGGCTATCAACTGGTTGCCAACAGCGATGATAACCAGATCCTGTTTATCTTTTTTGTAATTGACAATCCAGCCATCAATGCGTTTGCCGCGCCCGGCGGAGTAGTCGGGATCAACTCTGGCGTAATCCTGAACTCCGATACTGAAAGCGAACTGGCCGGTGTGCTGGCCCATGAAATTGCACACGTGACCCAGCGGCACATGGCCAGGACATATGAAGCAGCAAGTAAATTCAGCCTGCCCATGATGGCGGCCATGGTGGGCGCCATATTACTGGGCATAGCCAACCCGGAAGCTGGTCAGGCGGCAATTGCGGCAGTAGCTGGATTCAGTGCCCAGTATCAGATTAATTTTACCCGTGCCAATGAAGAAGAGGCTGACCGGGTTGGTATTCAATTGCTTGCAAGATCAGGTTTTGATCCACACGGTATGCCGGGGTTTTTTCAAAAACTGCAAAAGACTTCAAGATACTACCGCGGCGATGCGCCGGAATTTCTTCAGACACACCCGCTCACCTCTTCGCGTATAGCGGAGTCCATTGCCAGGGCCGAACGATACCCTGTCCGCAAATACTCGAACTCTATAAGTTATAAATTGATCCGGGCCAGGCTCATGGCCGATTCATTTGAATCACCCAAAGAAGCCGTGAAATTTTTTGAAACCAGCCTGGAAACCGGCGGTTATCCGGATATGGAATCAGCGCGTTATGGTTATGCGCTCGCTCTCACCAGGGCAAATGACTTTGCCAGGGCACGGGAACAATTGGGCCTGCTGCTCAAGGATGATGAAGAAAATATAACCTACCTGTTGGCTGCAGCAAGACTGGAATCCGCACAAAGAAATTTTTCTGCAGCAGTCGGCATCTACCAGGAAGCACATAAACTCTATCCGGATTATTGGCCAGTGGTGCATGGTTACACCCGTGCCCTGCTGGATGCCAAACAACCCGGCAGGGCACGCGATCTGATACGTAATTACGGGCGCAATCATGAACCTTCCCTGGCTTATTATGATCTGTTGTCACAGGCTGAGGCTGAGTCTGGTTCTCCGGCAGAATCAGGTATCGCCAAGGCGGAATATTACTATCTTACCGGTGGCACCCAGTTGGCGATCGACCATCTCAAATTTGCCCAACGCCAGGCTGAACTGAATTATTATCAAATGGAGCGCATCAAGGCACGCCTGGCGCAACTGGAATATGAGCTTACCCTGGAAAAAGAACTAAAACTTGAGCCCGAAGGTTGATCGAGTCAAATTATATATATGATTATGATGATGAATCATACCCGCAGACTTTTTCTAAAAGGCAGCCTGATCGCGATGTCTGCAATAACTACTGGCATATTCAGTCTGCTCAAACCGTTGATTGCATTTGCCGCCAGAAATCAACCGGCCTTTTCTGCCAAGACAGAGGCCGATGCCATAGCTGCAATTTTTCCCGGAGAACAGATCACAACGAGTGATGCAATTATTATTGGCGTGCATGATGTCGTCGAAAATGGTGCGGTAGTCCCGGTGGAAATCAGCACCAAACTGCCTGCCGTTGAAACTATTACCATCCTGGTGGAAAAAAATCCCAACCCGCTTATAGCCAACTTTAATCTCAGTCCTGAGTGTTCGGGGTTCATTGCTACACGCATCAAGGTGGCAGAACCCTCCGATATTATCGCTGTGGTCAGATCAAACGGAAAACTGTTCAGTACACGCAAGTTCGTTGAGGTAATCGCCGGAGGTTGCGGCTGATGACATCCAGTATAAAAGTGCGCACCAGCATGCGTGAAGGCAAAACTACAGTACGTGCCATCATACGCCACCCGATGCACACCGGTTATGCAACCGATCCGGATACCGGTGAATTGGTCCCGGCGCATTACATCGAAAACGTTACCGTACAGCACGGTGATAAAACATTGCTGCAATGTGACTGGAGCCGGGCCATCTCCAGCAATCCCTATCTTTCATTTGAATTTTCAGGTGCACAACCCGGCGACCTGCTGCGTATCACCTGGTTGGACAATAAAGGTGAAAGCGATTCGATAGAGACCAGGATTCAGTAAATAATCAAATTTGTATCAAATACTCTGACAAAAAGGGGATTGCTTTTTTTCTGCGTGTAGACTAAATTGCACTAATATGTCTAGACAAATTCAGTCTAAAATGAACCACTCCGGCTCCAATCAAACCTTTGGCAATATGTTGCGCAGCATGCGCAAGAAACAGACTTTACCGCTCAGAGTTGTTGCAGCGGCAACAGATATGGACTCTACGCTTTTAAGCAAAATAGAACTCGGCCAACGTCTTCCAACAGAAATTCAAACGAAAGCCATTGCCAAATTCTTCAAGGTTCCATTTGAAGATCTTGAAGCAAAGCGTCTTGCAGAACGTTTCTGGATGGAACATGGGGATAGTACAGCAGCAGTAAAGGCGGCTTTATTGATTAGGGAATCCGCCGCAGAATACCACACTGGAAATTCAGCCAAAAAACCATGATAACCGATCTGCATGCAACATCTTCAGTTTCATCTGATCTGATTGGCAAGATTGAAGCTTTTCGCAAACCTGCAACAGAGATATTAGATCCGGAATTACGCCGTAAACTCGGGCAATTCTTTACGCCTCAATCCGTTGCTGAATTCATGGCAAAATTATTCAAATGTAACAAAACCCATGTTCGCATACTGGATGCTGGAGCCGGAACCGGTATTCTTTCTGCGGCAATTATTCAAAAATTACTATCTCGAAAGAAATTGCCAGAAAACATTTCTGTTACGGCTTTTGAAATAGATACCCAACTACATGCCTATCTTTATGATACCTATCGTTTATGCGGAGAGCTATGTTCAAAAAAAGGCGTGGCATTCTCAGTTGATGTACAAGATGATTTTATTACTTATGCAGCAAATATAAGCCGAAATGATCTTTTCGCTAAAAATAAAGCTGATTTTAATTTAGCTATAGTCAATCCGCCATACGCAAAAATAAACAGCGACTCTGAAACACGCAAAATTCTTCGTTCAGCAGGGATTGAAACCAGTAATCTTTACACAGGTTTTCTTGCTTTATTGGTAAAGTTGCTTGATCAAAATGGAGAACTTGTGGCAATTACACCTCGTAGTTTTTGTAATGGCCCCTATTTCAAGCCTTTCCGCTCGTATTTTCTTGACACTATGTCAATACAACGGATTCATGTTTTTGAGTCACGCTCTGAAGCGTTTAAGGACGACTCGGTATTACAAGAAAATATAATTTCTTATGCCATAAAAACTAAACGACGACCCACCTATGTTACTTTGTCCGTCTGTGATGGAACATTCAATAGTAAAATTAAAAAACGAATTTGCTCTTATGAAGACATGGTTTCAACTAAAGACCCGGAACTTGTTATCCATCTGACTACTGATGAAATCCAGGCTGAATTCAGGCGCAGCATTGAAGAATATACAGACAGCTTGTCAGATTTAGGATTGAGTGTTTCTACAGGCCGCGTGGTGGATTTCAGGGCGCGCGCGTTCCTGAGGAAAGACCCCGAAAAAAATACTGTTCCACTCATTTATGCATGTCATTTCAATGAAGGAATTATCACTTGGCCTAAAACCGGAGGCCGCAAGCCCAATGCAATTGCGAGAGATGAAAATACACAAAAATTACTCGTACCTGAAGGCATTTATGTGCTCACCAAACGCTTTAGTTCAAAAGAGGAAAAGCGGCGGATTATTGCATGTATATATGATCCATCTCTTGTAAAAGCTGATTACATAGGGTTTGAAAACCATTTGAATTATTTTCATATTAACGGGCAAGGTTTATCAATAGATCTTGCAAGAGGGCTGGCTGCTTATTTAAATTCAACTTTAGTCGATGCATATTTCCGCCAGTTCAATGGCCATACCCAAGTGAACGCTTCAGATCTTAGACGGCTCATGTATCCCAGCCGTGAAGCATTAGAAGAACTTGGAGACCTGATTGGCAATAATTTTCCAGAACAAACAGTTTTGGACAAGCTAATAGAAACGGGGCTGCGTTAAATGTCAAAAACACAGAAAAAACCAAGCGCCAAGCAAAAAAATAAAAAACTCAAAGAAGCTATTGAGATACTACATGCATTGGGTTTTGGCGCCAAACAATGCAATGCTACTGCTGGCTATACTCTGCTTGCTCTAATCGACCTGAAAACTGATCAGTCATGGAATATGGCAACCGCTCCTTTGCGAGGTATTACCCCAATTATTGAATTCATTCGTAAGATGTATCGGGTCAAGTATGCGCCAAATACTCGTGAAACTATACGTGATGAGGCCGTTAAATATTTTGTTGAAGCTGGCCTGTTAATACGTAATCCTGACAATCTATTACGACCAACAAATAGCGGTAAAACTGTTTATCAGATTGAACCTTCCGCGCTCAAAGTAATTCAATCATTCGGCAGCTTAGCCTGGTCTGACAATCTTGCAGAATATCTAAAATCCAGTTTAAAAATCAGGCAGGAACTTCAACGGCAACGAAAACTTGCAAGAATTCCCGTAAAACTCCCTTCAGGAGAAAAAATAGCATTATCACCGGGTGGACAAAACCCTCTTATAAAGAAAATTGTTGAAGAGTTTTGTACGCGTTCTCTCCGGGAGGAACGATTGTTTATATCGGGGATGCTGAGAATAAATTTGAACACTTTGAAAAGGATTACCTGAGAAAACTCGGCGTAGAAATTAATTCAGCCGCTAAAATGCCTGATGTGGTAATTCATGACATAGCCAGAAAATGGTTATTATTGATTGAGGCCGTTACTAGTGCAGGTCCAGTTGACGGCAAACGACGGAAAGAGCTCAAAGAATTATTCAAGGGTTTCAAAACTGGTATGGTATTCGTGACAACTTTTGAAAACAGACAAACCATGTCGCGTTTTCTTAGGCAAATATCCTGGGAGACTGAAGTCTGGGTTGCAGACGATCCAGATCATATAGTCCATTTCAACGGAGAGCGTTTTCTTGGTCCATACCCCGATACTTTGCCTAATACCAGGTAATTGATTACAAATCAGCTACGTTTTCAGCAAATGGGGATGGTATTACATTAACCGTCTGAAAAGATTGGTGGGTCGTGGGCGATTCGAACGCCCGACCAACTGGTTAAAAGCCAGCTGCTCTACCGGCTGAGCTAACGACCCGGTTCTGAAATTCATACATGGCATCCTGCCGTAAAATTATTGCCTTTGATAACTACCTGCCTTGTCATCCGCTGACAAGGCGTTCGGCCGGAAAAATGTCCACCGGACATTTTTCTGTATCGTCCTCACCCGGCTGAGCTAACGACCCGAAACTTCAGTTACAAGTGAAAAGTTATAAGTTATAAGTTATAAGAAAACATATAGGGCTGGCAGTCATAAACAGGATATCTCAACACGAACCTGGATACTTGATCCTTACACCTTTAATTTTCCACTCTTTTGAGCCTGATGGCTCAAAAGAGGTGCGATAATACCGAAGATTTCAAAGATGGCAAATTTCAGTGGCTGAAAAATGCTATTTTCATGAAAAACCCGTATATTTTGATCCCGGGTTCTCTTGATTTTATCGCTTTCCGGCCCTATTTTCCCGGCAAACTGATTATATTAAGCCTGTAATTTTTTGTGAGGATATATCGTGCCTATCTACGAATATGAATGCGTCAAATGCGGTCATACCCTGGAGGCCATACAGAAATTCAGTGATCCGGTATTGACTGAATGCCCGGCCTGCCATGAGAACAGCCTGTGCAAACGGGTATCGGCTTCGGCCTTTCACCTCAAGGGCAGCGGCTGGTATGTGACTGACTTCAAGGACAAGCCCAGGGACAAGGCCAAACCGGCAGATGATAACAAACAATCCGTAGAAACTTCTGCCAAGGAACCGGATAAGTCCAAAACAAAAACAACCGGCACTGAAAGTGCACCGGCGGTGAAAAAGACCGAAACAGCGGCCACCGATTGATTAACCATACAGACTGAAGCATGGCAAACCTACGTAAATACCTGATCGCCGGCCTGCTGGTCTGGCTGCCCCTGGCCGCGACCGTATTTGTTATCAGGGTGCTTATCACCCTGATGGATCGAACCATTTTATTAATCCCGCCGGAGTGGCGGCCGGAGAACGTTTTGGGATTTTCCATCCCCGGCTTCGGTGTCATTGTTGGCATTTTCATCCTGCTGATTACCGGCATGTTTGCTGCCAACCTGTTCGGACGGCGCCTGGTTTCCTTCTGGGAATCCATTCTTGGCCGCATTCCGCTGGTGCGCTCCATCTACAGCAGTGTCAAACAGGTCACGGAAACGCTGTTCAGTTCCAACAGCAAGTCCTTCCGCAAGGTGGTCTTGATTGAATTTCCGCGCCAGGGGACCTGGAGTGTAGGCTTCGTATCCAACCGTGGCATGCAAAAAGCCATCGATGCCACCGGCCAGGAACTGGTTTCAGTATTTGTCTCAACAACCCCCAACCCCACCACAGGTTTCCTTATGATGGTGCCCGCCTCTGAACTTATTGAACTGGACCTGACCATTGAAGAAGCATTCAAGTACATTATTTCCATGGGTGTTGTGGTGCCTGAGGGCCCGGCAAAAGAAGCTCTCATTAATGGTAAACTTGCGCAAAAACAGACCGGCTCGTAATATGCCCGCCTTTGTTTCGGTTCAATAAATCATCATTATCGCCATCAGGGGAACCCATGCGCAGTCATTATTGCGGACAACTGAATTCTTCCTTGCTCGACCGGGAGGTAGAACTCTGCGGCTGGGTACACAAACGCCGCGATCATGGCGGCATAATATTTATTGATCTCAGGGACCGCGAAGGAATTGCACAAATCGTATTTGATCCGGATCGTCCCGAACCTTTTGCGATCGCGGATTCCGTGCGCAATGAATATGTGTTGCGCATCACCGGCAAAATCAGACAGCGGCCAGAAGGAACTATGAATAAGGACCTTCCTACCGGCGAGATTGAGGTGCTGGCACAAACTATCGAAATACTGAACAAGGCCAGGACCCCGCCATTCCAGCTGGATGATGAAAACGTGGCGGATGATACGCGCTTGCGTTACCGCTATATCGATCTGCGCCGCCCGCAGATGTTACATAACATGCGTTTGCGCGCGAGAGTTGCAAGAATCCTGCGCAATTATCTGGATGAAAAAGGATTCATTGAGATCGAAACACCCATGCTGACCAAGGCCACACCGGAAGGTGCACGCGATTACCTGGTTCCCAGCCGCACCCATGCTGGTTCATTCTTTGCCCTGCCGCAGTCACCGCAGTTATTTAAACAGCTTCTGATGATGTCCGGCATGGATCGTTATTACCAGATCGTGCGTTGTTTCCGCGATGAGGACCTGCGCGCCGATCGCCAACCGGAATTTACCCAGTTGGATATCGAAACCTCATTCATGGACGAAACACAGATCACCGCCATCATGGAAGAGATGATCATCAAGTTGTTCAAGGAAGCCATTGATGCCGATCTGCCCACGCCGTTTTCGCGTATGACCTATGCCGAGGCCATACACCGTTTTGGAAATGATCGACCCGACCTGCGCAATCCGCTGGAACTGACCGAAGTTTCCGATCTGATGAAGGAGGTTGAATTCAAGGTGTTCTCCGGTCCGGCCACCATGCCGGATGGACGTGTGGCCGCATTGCGTGTACCCGGTGGCGCCAAACTGAGCCGCAAGGAGATCGATGATTACACCAACTATGTCGCCAACTTCGGAGCCAGGGGGCTGGCCTATATCAAGGTGAACGATATCAACGCAGGCACGGAAGGATTGCAATCACCGGTACTCAAATTCCTGCCGGAATCCATCATTAAATTACTGCTGGAACGGACCACTGCACAAACCGGTGATCTTATTTTCTTTGGTGCCGACAAGGCCAGGGTGGTCAATGATGCATTGGGGGCATTGCGCAACCGGTTAGCCGCTGACATGAATCTGCTGCAGGGCCAGTGGCGGCCGCTGTGGATCGTGGATTTCCCCATGTTCGAGTACAACGAAGATGAGAAGCGCTGGGATGCCTTGCATCATCCGTTCACGGCTCCTCAGGTTAATACGACTGCCGAGCTTGAGGCCGATCCGGGCCAGTGTCTGTCTCGCGCCTATGACCTGGTGTTGAACGGTATTGAAATGGGCGGTGGGTCAGTACGTATTCACACACCGGATATGCAAAGGACGGCCTTGCGTCTGCTCGGGATCGATGATCAGGCTGCGGATGAGAAATTCGGCTTCCTGATTAATGCACTGGATTATGGTTGCCCGCCGCATGGTGGCATTGCCTTCGGGCTGGACCGGTTGGTGATGATGATGACCGGATCCGACAGCATCCGCGATGTAATTGCTTTCCCCAAGACCCAGACCGCGAGTTGCCCGCTGACTTCCGCGCCTTCACCAGCATCACCAAAGCAATTACGGGAGCTGGGCATTAAACTGGCGAAACTTCCCAAGCAGGAGTAACTGCTTACTTTTAAAATTCCAGCTTGAAAAAGTGTAATTCATACACTAAGCTTATGTGTATATATTACACTAAGTATTCGCCATGGCTTACACTTATCAATATCCTCATCCGGCAGTCACTACTGATATGGTGATTTTCACCATTCGCGGACAGCAACTGGAATTGTTGCTGGTACGCCGAGGTGGCGAACCCTTCATGAACAGCTGGGCCTTGCCGGGCGGTTTTGTGGAAATTGACGAAGATCTGGAAGCCTGCGCCTTGCGTGAACTGGAAGAAGAAACCGGCATCACCGGCGTTTACCTGGAGCAACTCTATACTTTCGGCGCTCCAAACCGCGATCCGCGCGAACGTGTCATATCCGTGGCCTACTATGCACTTGTACCACCAGACCGGATCAATATCCGCGCTGCCAGTGATGCCAAAGAAGTTGCCTGGTTTCAGGTGAGAAATTTACCATCATTGGCATTTGATCATGCAAATATTGTTGCCATGGCCCATCAACGTCTGACAGCAAAACTCAATTATTCCACCATTGCCCTGCAGTTCATGCCGGAAAATTTTTCCCTGAGTGAACTGCAACAGGTCTATGAATCCATCCTGGGCGACAGGCTGGACAAGCGGAACTTCCGTAAACGGCTGATGGCCCTGGATTGTATCCGGGACACAGGGATGGTCCGTCGCAATGGCAACCACCGCCCGGCACGTTTGTATTCCGTAAAATCGCCCGGCACAGTAGAGTTTATTAAATGAATAATATGTGAGAGCAGAATCAATGAACACTTTGAATCCCGCAATTGAATTACGTGATTACCGTATGCCGCCTGAGCAGGTGCCGGAAACGATAGTCGAAACATTAAGCGTTGCCGAACGTAATGAACTCAAGTCACGCATTAAACTATTACTGAAAGAAAAGAATGCCATCATTGTCGCACATTACTACACCGATCCGGATTTGCAGGAACTGGCTGACGAAACCGGCGGGCATGTTTCCGATTCACTCG